>ERZ1034915.748-NODE-748-length-20754-cov-29.610126_pt1 | contig 20754 bp, 22 predicted proteins | sample MGYA00520592_ERZ1034915 | MGnify/ENA primary metagenome ERZ1034915 (study PRJEB33766, sample SAMN09781787) | gut metagenome | biome: gut microbiome | host: Homo sapiens | place: Madagascar | study: EMG produced TPA metagenomics assembly of the PRJNA485056 data... | reverse complement strand
TCCATCTTCCCACGATGGCGGCATCGATGATGAGATACATCTGCTGAAGGATGTAGCCTAGAATCAGCGGAATAGCAAATTTGATGATGGCTCGCAAGGGCGAACCTACAGTCATGTCATTAGTAGATTTTGAACTTTGAGTTTTGACCATAACTTACTTTGAACTTTGAGTTTTGAACATTGAACTTTATGATTAGTTTTTGTTATCCTAGAAATATAAAAAAGGAGGAGGATGCACTCTTTATTTGAGCGCATCTCCTATCTTCTGTTTGATTTGTGCCATTTTGTTGCGGCGCTCAATGGAAAACGTATCCCCGTGGGTTTCCACATAATCGAAGAGCATGAACGCCTTGTTCAGGAGTTCATCTCTTGCGGGCTGCCCTACCATGTCAGCCTCGTGATAGTAGAGTTCGGCAAGCATATCCATCTTGGAGAGTCGCTTCTCCTCGTCGTCGATTCCTGCCATTGCCTTCATCACATCCTCGATGGTGGCGATGCTGTAGAAGGCGTAAGGGCCTACGTATTGGTCGTAAAGCTCTCTAATCTTCTCACGTCTCACCTCCACCTCTTTCTTTTCGAGCATTCTTTCGAGTGCCGCCATAAACTCGCGAATCAGTCGCTGTATGTAATCTCGCTGTAGCATAATCTTGTTTTGTATTTTGTTATTTCTATAAATATTTCTGTTATAATCTCTATAGTTATCTCTATTCTTGTCTCTTGTAAAGATGGTGCAAAATTACGTAAAAGTTGGGAGATTTGGCAAAACAATGCGTTAAAGTTGGTTATCATGCCCCCTCACTTCTCAACTTTTTTTAGCAGAATAAGCACTATTTTCGTACGTTCAGGCACAGTGTAGCACTAAACAACACATAATTGGAAAAATTGGATTTGCAGAATCCATTTTTTTTGTTACCTTTGTGCTGTGAATTGCGCCTAAACGCATTCAAATTTTATCATATATATTAAAATGTGTACATTGTCTAATGTGGCACCCCAAAGAGCGGAATCAACCCCTCTCCACGTTGGCTTTAACGCCAATGTCTCCCCCGGAAAATCACCAGATGGGGTGTCGGTAAGGTATGCTCACGCCCCTGGTAAGCAATGGTATGTTATGCGTGCTACCTATCATCGTGAAAAGAAAGCATACGATTATCTGGTGAGTAAGAATATCGAGTGTTATCTGCCTTTGCGGCGTGTGGTAAAAATGGTGAACGGGCGGCGCAGGTTTGTACTTGAGCCATTCCTTCCCAATTTCCTTTTTGTCTATACTACTCTTGAAGTAATCAAATCATTTTCTAAGGATTCCAATCTTTTCTTCCTCAATCATTATTACAATCATTTCAAGACAGATGAATTCGGAAAGAATCCTCCACTCACCGTGGATGATGCTTCCATGCAGAATTTCATCAGGGTGACGAGCATCGACAACGAGCACGTGAAACTGGTGAAGCCCGAAAACTGCCATTACAAGAGTGGCGACATGGTGAGAATCATCGAAGGCCAGTTTAAGGGCGTGATGGGCAGAGTGGCAAGAATCTCCGGTCAGCAGCGAGTGGTTGTAGAGGTAAAGGATGTCTGCTTGGTAAGCACCGCCTACATTCCTTCCGCCTTCCTGGAGGTAGTGAAAGAATAAAAATATTTAAAGTTGATAAGCTTATGTTGGTAATACATCCAAAAGATAGAACTACAGAAGTGCTTTCGATGCTATACGATGGAAAAGGAGCGCAAGTAGTAACCGACAATCCTTCTAGACACCTCTTGAAGGATCAGATGTATCATCTTTCTAAGCGTGAGTGGATTATGCTGTTGGGGCATGGCTGTGACAGGGGACTCTATTTTCGGGAGAACGATGAGGATAAGGATTTTGACAAGATAATTATCGATAAATCTTTCGACCATCAGCTTCGCCATCATGGCAGTCGGTTGATAGGAATATGGTGTCATGCCGTGGAATTCGCCCGTCAGGAGGGACTTCATGGCTTGTTTTCCGGCATGCTGATTTCAGAAAAGGCTGAGGCTGAGGAGTATGGGATAGATGCCACGCAGGAGGAAATTCTGGCATCCAACCGGAAGATGTTTGCTAAACTTCGCAGTTTGCTGGATGATGAAGACGTGATGTGGCATGAGATTCCGGAGCGGATGAGGGAATGGGATGAAGAGCATACCGCCCTGTCGGCGTTTAATTACGGAAATTTTTATTATCTATAGAGTTATTGAAATAAAATATAAGCATTATGGAAGTAAGAATCAAATATACAGAAATTCAAGAGTTTATTCTGAAGAACTTTCACAAGGAGGTTGGGTTGACCTATGTTGATCCTTCCACGGTTTCTGTTTCGACAAAGGTCAAGGTGTTTGCCTTTGTCAAGAATGTAGGTATTGATTTGAAGGTAGAGAAGCTGGAGGGTACCATGCTGCATCTTGTTTATAGTGGCAAGTTGGGGATAGAGATGCTCATCTCCCCAGCCATCAGCTTTTTGAAGAGGTTGGTGCCAGAGAAGACCAATTTGATCTCGCAGGGCACGGGAAACAGAGTATATGTTAATCTTGCCGAGATAGACCAGTTGAAGGCAGTATTAGATAAGGTAGAGTTGCAGAGCATCAGCTTTGATGAAACCCATGTTATCGTTGAGGCTAGCCTGAAATAGTAACAGAGAAATCTGGAATACTAACGGAGCACTCTGAAGTGCTAATAGATCGATTCTACTTCACGCTACACTAAAATAGTGTAATATGTTGTGATATAGGTATTTATACGAGTGTAGTGTCAGCGTTGACACTACACGGACACTACACGACACTACACTCAATTTATGAAGTAGATTACCTGCGGATTTTTATCTAGGGATGGCAAAAAAATGCCCTAGTTAGGGCAATAAAATGCCGTCCCTAAGCATAAAACGCTACGTGGTGAGCCGTCTTTCGAATCATAGAATCTGTTGCAAGAAATCGAACAGAACTTCATTTGAATCTGGTGTTAAGCTTACGTAAACTTTAAAAGAGGTACACGTAAACATTATCTAAGCCTCAAACCAATTTGAAATGAAGCTTACTTCATTGGCAAATGAAGCCTATTTCAAAGGCGAATGAAACTACTTTTAATAGCCAATGAAACTACTTTCAATAACAAATGAAGCCTGCTTCAATCTCAAAAGAAGCCTTTTTGCTTTACTGTATAAGCAAAATCGTGAGGGATGCGTGATAGATAATTCCCTTTTTGAGGCATCAGTCACGCATGTTATTTCTTTAGAAATCAACATCTTATCCGCTTATTTTTGAAAAATCGTGATGGGTGATAGATGCTTTGCAAAAAATAAACACGTATGCTCGGGTATTCCAATAAACTTGCAGCATCGTCATTGTCATCAACTCCGAGTTCCTTGCTGCGTTCTCTGCTATCGGCAAGTTCTTAGTGTAAGGTAATCTCCTTTGTGAAAGAAAAGTTAAAAACGAAAAGTTTTTAGCTAGAAATTGCTTTAAATCAAAAATAATAGCTAAATTTGCAATTACTTTTATTGATAGATAAAAACCATGATCGCATTGTCTAATGTGACACCTAGCAGAGGTCATTTTGTATCTCTCAGTGCAGGCTTTACTTCCTGCATCCTCCCCGAAGAGACAGGAAAGGGGTGTCGGTAAGAAATGCGCCTATAAAAAGATAGTTTTTTCGATTGCTTGTAACGAAACAAACATTTTTCTCTACAGACAATGATAGTAAAAAAGATATTCATACAAGATTTGCAAATAGCCAAGTCATTGATAAATAAGGATGAAATGGTTACTCGCAGATACTTCTATCAGCAATGTTATCCTCTATTCAGTGAACACTAATTAAAAGTTTTAACATGAAGTACAAAGTTTTTGGGGTACATATAGTATATTCCGTTTTAATAGCTTCCATATTAAGCATATTGCTTTATAAAATATTTTTAGGGATATCTGTGTATTGTGCCTTATATGTGTTTTTTTCCCCATGGTATATGGCAGGTGAAAATTATTTGGGATTGGTAATATGTTTGGTGTTTGGTCCTTATTTTCTTTATTTATGGAAAAAGAAAGTATGGATACTCGGAGTTGCTACTTTTTTTCTTTCATGGATTTCTTCTTTGGTTTATTTTCAATTTATAAAATATGATGATGCAACTTCTATTGGTGTAGATTGTTTTGTTGTTCAAAAAAGTACCAAAGTCGGTGTTGTAGACAAATGGGGACATGCTATTACTGAAATAGATTTTGATGGATATGTTTCATGTAGTAGAATAAGATGGAAAGATAGTACAGTCGTAGAAAAACCTGGAAATACTATCGGGATATTATTACGAGACAGAACCTTTTATGCTATAGATAGGGAAGCTCGTGTACATAAAGCTAATCAAATACGAGAAATAAAGTCTCCGTTCCCATTCAAAGATGTTAGGACAAATGCTTATAGAATTGAGGATTATTGTATTAACTATAAAAATAATGATGATGTTTTTGGTTATATCGTATATGAGTCAGCTTATGATGGAAGTAAAAATTGGTATCGTTTTTTTAACCAAGAAGGACAATTTATAGCTGGTGGTGAAGAGTTTGTTTTAAACAATGAAGGTACTTTGTCATTAAAAAGAGGAAACAAATGGTTTGATTATATAGGACATATTTATAAAGAAGAGAGTGAACGACAAACTTATGTTTTCGACTTGGGTGAAGAACATGGTGGAAAGTATGTCTCTAGATTTGATGATTTTTCCGATGATGTTATTGATTTAAGTAGTTTTCTTCCAGTTAATCAAGGTGAACATTTGTATATGTTAGTAGGGAATCAATAAGGATATTCCTATTGATTTATGGATAATGTAATGAGATATTAACAACAAATTATTTGTAAGTTTAAATTATGACAAAGAAAGATTGGTTAGTAATTGTTTATGGGTTGGTTATATGCTTTTTTATGTGCTTTTTTATATATACAGGAATAAAAAACTATAAGCGTTCGCAGAAAGTCAGTATAGCTGATTCTGTTGCTGTGGATAGTACAACAGTTGATACTGTAGCTGTGAAAACAGAGAAAATAGAAACAGATTCTTCGTATTGGAATTCTAGAAAAGGGATAAGAGAGGCTTATCCCTTTTCTAGAATTCCAAAACAAAAGAATATGTGCAATGTCAAATAAAAAAGGAACAGTTTTGGTTTGGGGTGATAATGGTTGGTATTGTACCCCTAATGTCAATGATGATTTAAGAAAAAAGTTACATGAAATAAATCAAAATAGAAAGTATATTATAGATGTTACTATTACAGACGGAGATTATTGGGCAATAGCATATGATAAAAACAAATGCTATGGGGTTTTGCCACAAAATTTAAAAGATAGATTGCATAGTTTTGATTCGAAAGTAGAATACAAAACAATAACCTTTAATGAAGAAGGTGAATATATTATTTTGACTACAAATGGTTTTTACACTTCATCTTCAAAATACAAACGATTCTATGAAAATCGTAGAAAAATGTTAGGGGAATTAAGAACTGTAACAATATGGAAGAAAGGTGCAGTCTTTTGTTTTGAAAAAGGAACAACTTTTTGTGGAACAATTCCTGAAATAATAGCAAAAGAACTAGATGAATCAGCATTTAAAGATGTAATGAAATTCACAGATAAAGGTGACTATTGGTTTTGTAGGGTTATTACAGAAGTAGGGTGTGCCTATCACTATCATATAGGTGATGTTGATAATAATAAAAAAGTAAAGATGGTGACAAATGATTTTACAGAGGAACAAAGTGAAGAAAATAGAATCTTGAAATCCAGTTCACAAGGTGGAAATGTTCGTACTCCAACACCTGTTCAGCGTCCGCAAACTTGTGGAATTTGTGGTGGTTCTGGAAGATGCTCAGAATGTGGAGGATCTGGGGTATCTTATTTTGGTCATGGACATATTTGTGGTGCTTGTGGCGGGTATGGCAAATGTGCAACATGTGGTGGTCGTGGTATCTCTGGCTATGTTTTAGAATATGTGTATTAAAAACTTTAATATTGAGATTATGCAGAAATTATCTTTTAAGAATTTTATGCTGTGTGCTACTTTGTTAATTGCATTTGTAAGTTGCAGCAACAAGAAGACTTGTCCTATATGTATGGGACAAGGTACAATGAATACCGAAGTGGGTGTGTCAACATGTCCAGCCTGTGATGGAGAGAAAAAAGTATCGGAAGAGGACTATGAGAATATTATGGAAAATTTGTCTAAAATGATGAACCATAATACAACTGGTACTTCTAGTACAATAAATAGTAGTCCTTCATCTCAAAATGTCAGTTGTCCAATGTGTTCTGGTACAGGTGTGTTCTCTGCTTACGGAAATAGTTCGACTTGTAGCGGATGTCAGGGTACGGGCTATACGACACCTGCGAAAGCTGCCAAACTTCGCCAAGCTTTGCAGCAAGTTGACCAAATGACTGGTGGTGGTGGATATGGAGGAACGAATATTGATTATGGAAATAGTGGCACTTCTGTATCTGGGAGCAGAGGAAGTTCTGACCGTTCTTGTCACTCTTGTAATGGTACAGGCGAATGCCAGCATTGTCATGGAGTAGGAGTGGTAGAATATGATGGGCAATATAATACGCCGGATGGTTATATGGAATGTCCTATATGCCATGGAACTAAAAGATGTAATGTTTGCAATGGTACAGGACAAGTGTAACTACTGACAAGAATAAGTAAATATATTTTTACAAAGCAACAGATAACAGTGGTTAGGTATATATACATATAAGGCGAACTGTACTGGTTTATTTTAACAGTATCAGATTTGGCTCCACGCTTTGTATATATAAACGAAACGAATATTAACAATTCTTTCATCGGGAGTCGTAAAGAGTAAAATGTATATTTTATGAAAAGATTTATTTTATTTATTTTTCTAACTTTGAGCATACTTCCAATTATGGCTCAGAAGGTTAATTTTTATTTTATTGGTTATTGTTTGGCGCAAGAAGCTTCTCCTCTTCTTGAAACTATAACTCGTTTTGATTCTTACAAAACAGTGTATTTTGCCAAGGAAAAAGGCACTGTTGATTATCCAACAAGTAAGGACAGGAGATGTTGCACTTGCATAGAAGACGAGATTGGAGTCCTTATAGACGAAACAGGAAAACCTTCTTTGATGGCAATTACAACTGGAGGTAATAATGTTATTTCATTGGATAACAACATGGGGACTTTCTGTCAATATAATGAAATGTTTTTATTAGGTTCAGATGATATTGTCAAAGGTTATAAATTTGAAGACAACTTAATAAAATTAATAAAGTTAATGAAGCAATATGGATACAAAATTCACTATTCGAAAGAGTCAAACTAAAATTGGATAAATATAATTACGTATTATAATTATTTATTGTTTCCCATTCCCATCTTAGACATAATTATAGCTTTGGAAAATTACGTAATAATGGATGGGTATATACAATAGGAACAGATTTTTAAGTAACAGTTAAAAAATAACTTGGTTCAAAAATGCTAAGTAGATTTGCCCCTAACGACATAGTTCCACTTAGGCAATTGTTCATCAAATATGATTCGCTTTTGTCTTTCGGATACATATGATTCGTCAAGCGTTCTTTGAGTTTTATATTCCTTAGAATTGATGGAGGCAACAACAACCAATCCCTTGGATGTCATAGTTTCATTCGCTTTCTTGCAAGCATATTCTGCAGACAGCAATGGTACTCTACTCCAGGATCTTGTTATATGGGCAAACTGCTTATGTTCTATTTGATTATACTTTGAACAGTATGGTGGATAATGTACAATGATAATATCCAATTCAAGAGATGTGGCTAACTTTAAAAGCTCCTGCTTGAAGATATGATGTGAGGCAGAGTTGGTTCAAGGTCTTTGTCTTGTGAAAGGAACGTTTCTTGAAGACTCTGAGTTTTATCATTTTACGAGCAATATAAGGAGATATACAGATGCTGTGCTCTTTGAATATTTGTATGATTTGAACAACAGAGAGGTCAAGCCATCTTACGGAGTCATCCTGTGAAAGCCCCGCCATGTGTTTTTGAACAATCTCATCGAATAGAACCAAGTATTCTGGATGCTCGTCTAAGATGGCTTTGCGACCACTACCTGCAATACGGACTGTTCCCGAAGATAGAATGGTCTTTCCGTTTAACTCGCGAATGCCCCTATAGATGGTGTTCTTCGATATGTTAATAGAGGCACACACGGCTGCCACGCCATGTTTGCCTATGCTGATGGCTCTTGTAGTACAATATAGCCGACGCTGGCGCTCGTCTAATTGCTGGATGTATGTCAAGTCGGTCTTTGAAAAGACTTCTGCTAGTATTTTTGTATTCATTATAACTGCCTGGTAATCAGTTGTAAAGATACAAATTTTCTGGCATATTAAAGAATATAAATAGTTAATAATCAATAAGTTAAAGAGAAATTAAGACAAAGAAAAATCATAGTAAATATGAGGTAAAGGAAGCGTTTGGAACTCTATCCTTTAACCATGTGTTACTTTATAAAGAGGACACAAAAATGTACCAAGTTATTTTTTAATCATTACTTACGTATGAAAAAATCTGTATTAATAACATGTTTAGGCACTATCGCCCTTATGTTCTCAACGGTTTTTGTTGTCTCTTCATGCAGCAAGGAAAGCGATAGCTTAAGCGGTATCGTTGACGACGATGAAGATGATGACAACAGTTCGTCACGTCCAAGCTACAAAAAGCCGGAGATAACTTTTATGATGGCAACAAGCGACTACGACGAGGTGAACGTATTGTACAAGGTTGATAGCGAATCAGAAGTGACAGATTGTGGTGTCTATTTCGGAACATCACCTAACAATGTCAACAAAAAGCATCCGCGCTTTCTTGAAAAGGGAAAGTACATCAGAACTGGTTATGCTTGTGGTCCAGGAAAAACGGTGTATTTCAAGGCATACGCTACAAATGCAGCAGGCACAACAATTACAAAAGTGTCATCATATAAAACAAAATATCTATGAGCTAAAAAAATCTCGCCAGATACTGTAGTTGACAAGGTTAAGGATAAGGTTGGCTCAACTGTTAAGACAGTGGAGCCGGTAGAGACACCACCAACGGTTGCTCAGCCAAATCCTGTTTTAGCATAAATCTATCGTATATGATATAATCTCCAAACAACTGCCATTGCTTATCAGCTTGGCAGTTGTTTTTGATTTTTGCATCACTTTGGTGAAGGTTTATCGCTACGGCGTTAGAACAGTAACGTAAATATTTATTATTGAACAATTTAAATGTATTAATTATGAGAATCAAGAGTTTTGCTACTATACGTAAAAACGTGTTAAGAAGAGTCAAGGTGGTCGTTATGCTTTTCTTCTTACTTTGTGTTCAAAACACTTTTGCACAAGGGCTTACTGATATTTTCTTGCAAGGCATAGCTTTAATGGAACAAGCACAGAATGAAAAGCAAGTGAAAACAATAAAAATTCGTGTCAAGAATGGTCTTTATATCGAAATGGTGAAGGTAGAGGCTGGAACATTTACAATGGGGGCAACTTCTGAGCAAGAAGATGCAGGTGATTATAGTAAGCCAACACATCAAGTGACATTAACGAAAGATTATTATATAGGTAAATATGAAGTTACACAGTCCTTATGGAGAGCTATAATGGGGAAAAATCCGTCAACAAAGAAAGGTGCTAATCTTCCAGTAGAAACCGTTAGTTGGAATGATTGTCAGATTTTCATTCGTAAACTCAATGCAATTACAAAGAAAAAGTTCCGCTTACCTACAGAAGCGGAATGGGAATATGCTGCTCGTGGAGGTAAATATAGCAAAGGGTATCGATATAGCGGAAGTAACACTCTTTCTGATGTTGGATGGTATGGTGGAAGCAGGGATAAGAATAGCCATCGGAATTACACGCATCCTGTTGGTACTAAACAACCAAATGAATTAGGAATATATGATATGAGCGGTAATGTTGAAGAGTGGTGTCAAGATTGGTATAATAAATACTCAAATCTATCGCAGACAAATCCTGCAGGTCCAGTTCATGGAACAAGTCGTATCGTTCGTGGTGGAAATGGTTGGGGAAAGGAAGGTGACTGTCAAAATTCCTCTCGACCAAATAATATATTTCCCGAGCTATATGCTCCAACTTATCGAAACTTAGTTCGTGGGCTTCGCCTAGTTCTTACTGCGAAGTAATTTGTTTGAAGAGGAAAATAAATTTTTAATAGGAAGCAATGTATTAATAATCAGTGCAAACACGAATTTGATGATTTTTCGTTTCCTGTGAAAGCAAGGTTGCTTCTTTCCACTCTATAACATAAAAGATATGAACAAGACAAGTATTATAGATACAGCAGTATTGAAAGAGAAGGTACAGGAGTATGCTATGAAGGTGGAACGCATCTGTGCCAGACCCGTGAAAGATTTTTATATTATATCAATGGTAATTCTCTTTTGGGTAAGTTTGCCAATGTCTGCCCAAAAAGAGATAAAAGTATCTTACCCACAAAAGGTTCATGTAGGGGAGACTTTTAGAATATCCTATTTCTTAGAGACAAATAAAACGGAAAATCTATACTTGAGTTTGGCGTATAACGATACTGTTTACAAAGTTATTGAAAGCCGTTCTTATTCTAATTATGTGACAAAGGCCGTTACAAGTGGGAAGTTGGAGCAGTTTGTAAGGCTGAATGTATTTGCAAAAATAAGTTTTTTAAAGGAAGGTGTGCATAATCTTCCAAATCTAGAAGTAGGAGACTCAACTGGACATTATGTGAAATATCCAACAAGTCAGAAGATACAGGTGGTGGGTTGTGTTGATAGAGATGCGAGTGGACAGAAAGATTCTGTTTTGTGTGGTGAGGAAAATTTAGAGGATTTTTTTGATGTTGTTGCCACTGTTGACAAGCAAGAATTGACATTAGGGGACAGTTTTGAATGTGAGTATAGAATTTATACGGATATAAGTATGATGACAGACATATCAAATGGTCCTTTTAAAATAGATAATTCATTTTGGTATAATTCTGAGTCAATGCCAACAAAGACCATGGATGTGAAAGAATATAAAGGGATGAATTCGCGTTCTGTGTTATGGGCAAAGTTAAAGGTAACTCCTTTGAAAGCTGGAAAATTAGTGATTCATCCAGTACCTTTCTCTGCTGTTCACTATATACAAGATAGGAGTATAGATCCTATGGAAGCCTTCTTTAGCGGTGGTGGATTTATATCTTGTGACACACTTATTTACTCAAATCCGTTGACTGTAGAAGTGAAGGATAAGAAATTGTCAACAGATGAGGAAATTTGGAAGAATCCAGAAGTGTCAACGAATGCAGATTGCATGGTTGTTTTAGACCGTTCTTCTTCTCTTCTTTGCAAGGATGACAGTTTGAAAGAATCGTATTATGAGTTGGAGAACTTATTCATGCAGAAATTTATAGGTAAAATAAAAACTGACAAAATGGATGTTGTCGCTTTTGCAGGAAGACCGAGTCTGCTTGATGATAAATCATTGAGAAAATCTGTAATGGAAATCAAGCATTATGGCGATAATGATGGCTCTGCCATATATGATGGAGTTTTGGCAAGTGTCATTCGTAATAGACTATACGAGGAAGGTAATAAGCATCGCTCGATATTGCTACTTACGGATGGAACTGATAGTTCAAGCAGGATTTCTGCCTCAACACTCGCCAGTTTTTTACAACAATATGGTGTTCGGCTAAACGTTGTGGCTTTTGCAAGTGATAAAGATTCAGTATTTTATAAAGAGAAATATTTTGATGCTAAGAGTCCGTTTTATACAAAAATCAAGAACGAACAAAGGTTTGACGATTTGAAGAGTATTGCCAAGAAAACTGATGGAGTGTTTGTCCAAGTGAGAAATAAGTCTCAGTTGAAAGAAGCATATAAATGCATTCAGAATACGCTTACTTTCTGCAAGACGCCACTGCTGAATACCTTCGTAGAGTTTTCATTTAATGAAGTAATGGTGAATCGTTTGTTCCAAGAAATATATAAAGATTCACTGTTGCCGTTATAGATATGATTCTAAAATTGAGGACTTATAGTTAATGAAAACTTGCACCTAACAATTGCTTAAGTTTGCAAGTTTTTTCGTTTCCAGTGATAGCAAGGTTACTTTTTCCCACTCTATAACATAAAAGGTATCGCAATTTAAACATTAAAGAATTAAAGATATGAACAAGACAAGTATTATAGATACAGCAGTATTGAAGGAGAAAGTGCAGGAGTATGCCATGAAGGTGGGACGCATCAGTGCCAGACGGATGAACTGCTCGATAAGTGGTTCCCGGAATACACCAGTTATATAGAGGTGATTGATTGACGGAATAACTAAGTTAAAGAAAGGTATTGTTATGGATTCATGGGAAATATGGTTCTGCGTTGCAAGCCTGGCTCAAAGCATGGGGTGCGCCTGGATTTACAGTCTGTTTCAAAAGCGTGCCTACAAGAAAGATATTCGAAGCCGACATTCTTATGTGTTGCTTGGCATGCTGCTGGCAAAGGAAGAAAAATTGCCCTACTATTTCTCCGGAAGTAGAGAAGAGGGGATAGGAGAAACCTATATCAGATTGCCCGAGGGTATCATAAAGGTCTTTTCCTGGGGTGTTGATGGCTTTGCCATTTCGCTTGTTGGGGCAGTCAAGGTGGATGACATGCTGGCCAGCAAGGCTCGTGAGTTCTGTAAGGAGTTGAATGCCAAAGAAAACAGGGTGCGGTATAGTGTAGGCTTCGATCCGATAGTTTCTGAGACTTGTTTTATGATTACCTGCAACTTCGAAGAAGAGGCTGATGGTGATGGTGAAGATGCCGCAGAATATTATATTCTCAGTTATGCCAAAACGTATCTGGTTCCCAAACAGCAGGAATTGCAAATGGCATGGGAACGTAGGATGGAAGAATTAAAAAAGGAGAAAGTATGAAGTGTAATTATAAAAATCAATACATTAAGTTGGGCTTACTCTCAATAGTTTTAGCCTTGTTCGGACAATTATCCCTTGTTCAAGTGAAGGCTGCAGTCGATACCCTTGGCGCTGATGAGGCTTTGGGCAAGAAGCATGTTACCCAAGTACCTTTGGAGCAGTGCAATCGGATAGATACTTGCAGCGTAACCAGGTTTGCCATTGTTTCAAAGGATGGCAAGTTGGGTATCTATGACTTGGAGAAGCATGAAAATGTGACGGAGATAGATTTGGATGTTGCGGGTTTCTCTCGTCGTTATGTATCAGAAGATGGTATCGAGGTGTTCTATTTCTATGTTGAGAGAGGAATTGAGCGTGGTACCATAGGAGTGGTGGGAGAAGATAATCAAACTGTAGCTATGTGGATGGATAATCCCGAATATGTGGCCAAGCTTGATGAATGCACAACGATAGATAGCGTGATGACTCAGAAATGCCAAGAGGTTTTATCTGGAGGGTTAAAGGCGTTGAACGGCACATACGGACAGATTGCCGTTATTGATGCACAAACAGGAAGATTGAAGACTTGGGTGGCATTGGAGAAAGATGGAGATGGTTATGCTGATGGCAAGCTGTTGAAGCAAGCATGTAGTCATCGCATATTGACGCTTGTAGGCGTTACTCCGATGTTGGCAGATATTGATGGTTCGCTCAAAGACAAGATTGATTTGTGCGGTGGCGTATATAATATAGGTGACAGCATCAGTATCCGTGACCATAACTGGAAATCTGGAGGATATGGTGTGATGACTTGCCGCCAGGCTTTGACGCATAAATCGAATGTAGCGATGTTCAAGATTCTCCTGGTAAACCGTGGCGATGCTGCCTTTGGTATCTGGAAGAATATAACAAGTGCAGAAAAGCTTACCAGTGCTATGGAATTGGCTGCAATCCTGAATAGCGTCTATCAGAAGAACGTTCTGATTTTTCCTACTTTGGAAGGTGATTCGGTTACAGAGGAGCCTAATGACATGATGCCTTTGGGACGTAAATATCTGCAGGAAGTCTTGATAGGCTTAAATAAAGGGGATGGCATACAGGCTGCCTATGCTCCAAAGAAGGTTGAATTGGCTGGCATTTATGGTGATTATCAAGGCGAGGAACTTGAAAACGGCAAACATACACCGGCAGAAATGTCTTTCGTAGGAGTATTCCCGGCCCAAAAACCTCGCTATGCCTTGGCGGTATTCATCAACAGGCCGAATGAGCCAACGCATAGCTCCAAGGATTTTGCTAACATCATCGTGAATGAAGTTGTAGAATGGCTGTCAAAACATTAACATGTCAAGTCATGATAAACTGAAAAACGATGAAAATAGAAATAGAAGATGTCTAGACGATTAAAGATAAAATGGCAGGTATGGGCAAGATAAGTATAAAAGGTGCTGATGGGCAGCTCATTGATTTTCATGTGGGCACCAAGTACGCGAAGACCATAGATCGCTTCTTCTTTGCCGTAGAATACATGGAGGTGGTAGAAGAGCCTGTTGTTACAGTAAATCGCGACCATGAATGTTTCATGGCTTGGAAAGCGAAAAACAGAAAAACAGGAGAAATCAATTCGTATGGCGTAACCTTGACATACATGGGCAATGTTCCTCGTATCTACTCCATGACTTCAGAAAAGGTACGCAGGCATTTGAAGGCTGCAAGGGATTGTAGAAAGGAAGCGGAAAGAGCCCGAAAGCAGAAGGGTATTGTCCGAACCTGGACGGTGTTGAAGCTGGAAAGAAGACAGAATCATACGCTGGTATTGGTGAATGTCAAGACTGGGAAGCAGCGTATCCTGGTGCGGAATGATCAGCTGTTGATAGAAGACAAGGATATTGATTTCGCCGACATCTTCAGGGGCGTTTTGATAGGAAAGGATGAACAGCGAAAGAAGGCCCTGGAACAGAAGAATGTAGAATATGGAATAGAATTGGTTGAGCATGATGCTGAAGGATATGGTATGTTGAAGTGGATTTATCACAAGGAAACCTATTATTTCGATAGTGATGACTTCGTAGGAACGGATTTTTATCCTGCGGTGTATTGCCTGGTCAATTCTGAACTCGAATTCATAGTGCCTTTCAGGCAGACTCATGATTTTGAGTACATGAAAAAACTAATAAAATAAATGTATGATTCAAAGAAAACAACGGCTAGGAAGATAGTTTATGTTGATATGGGCGGTGTGCTTATGGATTTCCATGCTGGGTTGGAACTGATAGGTGATGAACTCCGTAAGGAATATGCTGGAAGATACAGAGACGTACCTCATATTGTTTCTTATCTGCCACCAGTAAAAGGTGCAGTCGAGGCTATGCATCAATTACAACAAAGTGGTAAATACGATGTTTATATCCTTTCAACCTCTCCTTGGAGTAATCCAACCACATGGTCAGACAAAGTGGAATGGATAAATAGATATTTGGACAAGTATTATTGTAAGCGTCTCATTCTCTCTCACCACAAGAATCTACTCAGAGGTGACTATATCATTGATGATAGGGGAAAACATGGAACAAGTGGATTCAAGGGAAAATGGCTTCGCTTTGGAAGTGAAGAATTTCCTAATTGGGAGAGTGTACTCGAATATCTTCAGGTATAAGATAAGAAATGATAGGCAGAATCACCCTAAAAAACAGCAGAATCACCCCCCAGAAGCATCCAAATCAGTTTCGGTGAGCGAAACTCCTAGTTTCTTCCTTAGAAACTATGACTTAGTTTTTTTAACATATTATTTCCTTAAATTCTTGTTTATCTCATAAAAAAGTTGTAGCTTTGCAATTTAGAAGAAACTATAAATTCATTATGATATGAAACAGGGAGTCAAGCAAATACCTAATGGTGTATCAAACTTTGTCACTATCAGGGAGCAAAACTTATATTATATAGACAAGACCATGTACTTGCCTATGTTGGAAGATGAGGCTCGAAACCTTTTCTGTATTCGTCCGCGTCGTTTCGGCAAGAGTCTCTTGCTGAGTATGCTTCGTGCTTATTATGACGTGAAAATGCAGGATAAGTTCCAAAGCCTGTTTGGCGACTTGTGGATAGGTTCACATCCCACGCCATGGCGTGGAAAATATCAGATGCTTTTTCTGGATTTCTCCAAAATAGGTGGTGATATTAGCAGTTTAAGGGAAAACTTCAATCAATATTGTGGCATCTGTTTGGATGATTTCATGGATAAGTATGGAGATTCTTATCCTGAACCCATGAAGAAAAGATTCTATGCCATGGAAAGTGCCGTAGGTAAGTTGAATATCTTGGGAACAAAAGCAGAGTCTCTAGGTATTCATCTCTATCTTGTAGTGGATGAATATGATAATTTCACCAATGTGGTGCTTAATGAGCATGGTGAAAAGGTGTATTGGGCATTGACCCATGCCAGCGGTTTCTATCGCGAAATATTCAAGGTCTTTAAAGGCATGTTCGACCGTATCTTCATGACAGGAGTCAGTCCTGTAACGCTTGATGACCTCACCAGTGGCTTTAATATTGGATGGCATATTTCTACCAAATCTAAGTTTAATCAGATGCTTGGTTTCTCTACAGAGGAAGTGAGGAAAATGTTCCTGTATTATCAGGAGTCTGGTGTCATTTGTCTGGATAGTGATGTGGAAAAAATCATTGCCGATATGAAGCCTTGGTACGACAATTATTGTTTCTCTGCCGATGCTTTGAAAACGCAGAGCAGGGTTTTTAATTGTGATATGGTTCTTTATTATTTGCGCAGTTATGCAGAATCAGGAGAGCCCCCAAGGGAGATGACAGCTCCTAATACGAGAACCGATTACAACAAGATGAACAAGTTGTTGCAACTGGATAAGTTGGATGGAAACCGTCAGGGGGTATTAATGGATATTATAGAAAAAGGAGAAATTCTTGGAGCAGTGAAGGAGACATTCCCTGCCAGGGATTTGACAATGGCTGAAACATTTGTCAGTCTCCTGTTCTATTATGGTATGCTTACGGTAAAGGGTGTTCGTGGTGACCGCTTGGTTTTAGGCATTCCAAACAATAATGTGCGCAAGCAATATTATGATTATCTTTTGGAAATATATCAGGACAAGGCCAAGTTAAATGTGTCACAATTGACAGAATATTACTATAAAATGGCTTTTGAAGGAGAATGGAAATGTGCTCTTCAATATATGGCAGATGCCTATGCAAATGTTTCTTCGGTTCGTGATTCTATAGAGGGAGAGCGCAATCTGCAAGGATTCTTCATGGCTTATTTGAATCTCAATAATTACTATTATACTGCTCCTGAATTGGAATTGAATCATGGCTATTGTGATTTCTTTCTTTTGCCTAACTTGACTCACTATGCCTCGAAGCATAGTTACATTCTGGAGTTGAAAATGATTCCAAAGAAAGAGAAGCGAATGTCGAAAGAGGAGCATGAAGCCTTAGTCAAAAAGCAGTGGCAAGATGCTGAGGAGCAAATCAGACGTTATGCCCAAGCTCCAAGGGTTGAAGCCTTGCGACAAGGAACCCAACTTCATAAGGTCATCATGCAGTTTGATGGCTGGAAGTTGAAGAGAATGGGGGAAGTGGAATGAGTAAGATCTATGAGGTGGTGTAATAATAAGTACTGATTGGCGAAAAGCTCTGTGTATTCAATAGTTAAGGCGATCACCATTGTGGTAATCGCCTTTAAAATCTTTATTCATAATTATTGATAGCCTCCACATACTCCCACAGTTTCTTGTAGAAAGGATGCTTCGTCATCGTGTCCTTGTTGCCCAGGATGATGAGCTTCATGCGGGCTCTCGTCATCGCCACGTTCATGCGGCGAAGGTCTTTCAGGAATCCGATCTGGCCTTCATCGTTGGAACGTACCAGCGAGATGAGGATCACGTCTCTTTCCTGCCCCTGGAAACCATCCACCGTGTTTACGCTGATCAGACGGCGGTAAGGCTTGAAGAACTCATACTTCTTGATGAGCTTCTTCAGATACTGCACCTGGGCACGGTAAGGCGAAATGATGCCTACGTCGATGCTCTCGCTCAATACCCGCTGTTTGCCTATCTTGGTGAAGTATTCCGCCAGGGTGAGCAGGGTGAGCTCGGCCTCTGCCTTGTTGATTCTTCCGAAACTCTCGCCTACAAACTGCTCCTTGAAGTTCAGATCTTCGCCTTCTTCTATCGTATCTGCCGGTTCCTTGTCGGAAGTATCAATCCACGTTATCGGATGGTCGTAATCCAATACGCTGCGGTATTTGATCTGTGGCGCACTTTCCACCTTGCCCCCGTAGAACCAGTCGCTGGAGAATCGCATGATTTCATCGTTCATGCGGTACTGAATCTTCAGCAGGGTTACTACCTCGGGCTTGTTTTCGGCGATGCGCTCCATCAGCGTCTTGCCAAGTCCGGCTCTCAGGGCTGCAATACTCTTCACGGTAGGCGGCAGCTGGCAATGGTCGCCTGCCAGAATCACCCGGCTGGCTCTTTTCATCGGAATCCAGCAGGCGGCTTCCAAAGCCTGGGCTGCCTCGTCGATAAACAGGGTGCCGAACTTCATGCCTTCCAGCAACCGGTGGGCAGAACCCACCAGGGTGCAGGCGATGACACGTGCCTCGCCAAAGAGTTCTGAATTGATGCGGATTTCTATCTCGGCGGCACGGCTCTTCAGCCTATCCATCTTCTGATGATAGTTCTCGCTGCCTTTCTTCCTGTTTTTTCTTAATTCTCTGATTGCATTGCGGATAGCCCAGAGCTGCGGATAGTCGGGATGACTCTCGAAGCGGCGCTCGTAGGTGAAGCCCAGCATCTTGTCGTTCACACGGGTAGGGTTTCCGATGCGGAGCACGTTGATGCCTCTATCCACCAGTTTTTCTGAAATCCAATCCACCGCCATGTTGCTCTGTGCACACACCAGCACCTGACTCTCCCTCATCAGGGTTTCGTTGATGGCTTCCACCAGGGTTGTGGTCTTTCCGGTTCCCGGAGGTCCGTGAACAATCGCCACGTCCTTTGCCCAAAGCACCTCATTCACAGCTCTTTCCTGGGTAGGATTGAGCCATGGAAACTTCATCGGGGCAAACGAGAATCTGCCCGCCTTCTGATGCGAATAGAACAAGTCGCGGAGATAAGCCAGACGGTTGTTCTTCGCCTTCATCACTCTATCCAAAGCCTCGAACATCAGCTTGTAGCTGGTTTCATCAAAAGATAATTGCACACCGATAGGCTCCGTAGACTGCTGCAAATCGAGCAGCGGGGCAGAATCAGGAACGGTAATCACCATTCTGTCGCCATCCACATAGCTTACGGTTCCCGTAAAGGAAAAGTATTTGATCTGTTCTTCACCTCTAAAGAACATGACGGGGCGACCGAACTCAAAATTGTGCTCGATATCCTGATCCGAGGTACGGAATACCTCGATGGCTGTTTGGTTCAGCGAATTATAAAAGCTCTTTCCCACCTGTAGCGGGAACCAGGCATCACCTCGTTTCACCTTTCGCTTCATGCCCATCTGTTCGGTGAGCTTGCGGAAGGCTTCCTTCTCGGTGTAATACTCCAGCTGGAGCAGGGTGCGTTGCTGCAATAATGCCTGAATTGGTGAAATCTGTTCCATAATTGGTTGCAAAGTTACACCAATTCAGGCAAAAATAAGAAGATAATAGGATAATTATGCTTAAAGACTATCATTTTTCCCATCATCTCTGCCAGAGTTGATAGTCCTGAATCTCGTTGGCGTTATCATCCGGCGAATCATTCTTGCCGTTTTCTGTCGGCACATTCTGCTTCTCTTTTGACTGCGCCCTATGATAATAGGTGAAGGCGATGAGGCTGATGAGCAGCAGGGCGATGATGCCGAGAACGATACCGCCTGCCTTCAGCAGGGGCGATTCATGCTTGTGTTCTCTTACCTCGCGGATGCTCTTGGGACGGATGCTCAGGTCGCGGCTTATGCATACTTCTGCCATCTGCCTGAGGTGCCTGTCGTGGGTGGCCTTCGCCATGTCGAGAAGTACCATGCCCAGCGAATAAATGTCTGCCTGAGGGTCTGATTTGGCTCCCTGCAGGAGTTGTTCCGGGGCGATGTAGCCCGAGGTTCCTGCCGGCAGTTTTAGAAAGGTGAAAGAATCGCTGTCGGAAAGTCCGAAATCGATGAGCTTCACATTCTTGCCATTGTGGGTTACCATGATGTTGGCGGGTTTCAGGTCGCGATGAATCATCTGCTTGTTGTGCATGTATTCCAGGGCGTCCATCAGTTCGTGGGCTATCTTGTGCGCCATTTCCGCCGTGAGCAGTTGCTGGTCTATCAGATATTGCAGCGTGTCGCCATCTATGTATTCCATCACGATGGTAGTGCCCAGGTTCTCCACTTCTTCCATGCCTATGGTATGGCAGATGTTGGGGTGCTCCAACTGCAGACCTATCTCGAATTCCTTGGTCAATGCCTGTCGGTAGATGGGCGTATAGAGGAAGTCGTTCTTCAGGCATTTCAGCATGTAGCGCTTGCCGTATCTTGTGGCTGTGAAGATGCGGGTGTGCCCAGAGATGGAGACGTAGCATTGGCTGAGGTTGCTGAACTTAGACTCCACCGGCTGGGGTTCGGCAACGTTCATCTCCTTGTTGATATCTTCCGTGAATCCTGATGTTGTCTTCATCGGCTTATCTGACGTTGTGTTTATTGACTTATCTGACGTTGTTTTCATTGGCTGATGATGCTGATAAGGGTGAGACCTCCGTTTCTTCCTGCCACGAACGATGCGGTACGCTCGCCGTTTCGCTCGATGTAAGGCAGATAGAGCGGCTGCTCCT
>ERZ1034915.746-NODE-746-length-20784-cov-5.801679_pt1 | contig 20784 bp, 25 predicted proteins | sample MGYA00520592_ERZ1034915 | MGnify/ENA primary metagenome ERZ1034915 (study PRJEB33766, sample SAMN09781787) | gut metagenome | biome: gut microbiome | host: Homo sapiens | place: Madagascar | study: EMG produced TPA metagenomics assembly of the PRJNA485056 data set... | reverse complement strand
ATGAACACTGGTTGGGACTTGGAAACGCTGAGCTTCGACCTTGACGAGCTTGATTTCGATTTTGAGGATTTGGGGTTTTCGCTCGATGCGGATTTCAGTGGAAGCGAATGGGACGGCACCGAGCTATCGACCGATGGAAGAGCATCGAATGAGGATTACGAAGCGTTTACGAGCAAGTTCGAGCCTAAGCTGACAACAGATGACTGCTATACGCCCGATTACGTGTATCAGGCTGTGAAGGAATGGGCGTGTGACGCTTACGGTATAGACCAGGACAAATGCGTTAGACCGTTTTACCCTGGCGGCGATTTTGAGAATTTCGACTATCCAGAAGGCTGCACGGTTCTCGACAATCCTCCGTTCTCGATCATGGCTAGGATCATCGACTTCTACGAAGAGCGGGGAATCCAGTATTTTCTTTTCGCACCGCAGCTTACGCTTTTCAGCGGTACCCGCCCGTGCAACTACATATGCGCAGGCATCTCAATCGAATACGAGAACGGCGCAAAGGTTAATACGGGATTCGTTACAAGCTACGGAGACTGGAAGGTGGATACAGCGCCAGATTTGCATGAGCTGGTTGAGGATGCCCAACGAAAGGCGGAGAACGAGCAAAAAGGCAAGCCGATGAACAGTTGGCAGCTTCCAGATAATGTGATAACGGCAGCGATGATGGCTAAGCTTGGAAAGCGCGGCATTTCCTTGCGCATTCCCGATGCTTCCTGCTCATTCGTTCGAAAGCTTGACAACCAAAAGCCAGGCGCGGCTCTTTACGGGGGGGGTTCCTGCTCTCAATGAGCGCGGCTGCGGACAAAGCGGCTGCGGACAAAGCGGCTGCGGACAAAGCGGCTGCGGACAAAGCGGCTGCGGAAGTTGTCGAGCTTTCCGATCGTGAGCTAAAGATCGTAGATTCGCTTGCCTGATCTGAGCATGTGAGCATAAAGACGCGCCCCTATCAGGCACACTTAAGCGTTTAATTCGTCAAGAAATGCAAAAAAATATTAGAAAAAGCTAATATTTACTGTTTACTTAAACCTTAGAAAATGCTAATATTTAATCATTAAGTAAGGAGGTGACATGCAAAGACGAGAGTTGGTCAGAATCCTAAAAGCAGCGGGGTTTATCTCCAAAGGCGGTACAAACCACGAGAAGTTCTATAAAGGCGGAAAAACGGTTTTAGTGAAGCGTCATAGAGAGATTGAAGACCAGATTGCTAAGAGGATTTTACGGGAAGCGGGGCTTAGATAGTCCCTCCTCCCTACCTTGTCTTTGCATTTGAAAGGAGAAAATCATGTTATATATCTGCGAGTTTGAATTTTTTGATTCTGACGGCTTCATCTGTGCTTTTCCTTGCAATGATATAGGAGCAGGAACTTTTGGAGACAACCTAAACGATGCGGTAGAAAGTGCCGCTGACTGGCTTACTTGCATTGTTGATGATGCTTTGATGGGCGGCAAAGAACTCCCAGAGATTAGCTTCGGACATGAACCAAGGCACGGCGGTAAAATCATTGCAATCGCAGTATCAAGAGAGCTTGAGGACATCCCAGCTATTACAGCATCAGAAGCAGCTCGAGAATTAGGGGTTAGCACCGCACGAGTAGCTCAGCTCATAAACGCGGGGTTGCTTGATTCATGGAAAGATGGGACTAAAAGAATGGTCTCAAGAGAATCCGTTAACGCGCGAAAAGAAGATAACCCAAAGGCTGGAAGACCAAAGAATCTAGCTGTGATATAGTGACCTCACTGATTCTCGTCAGTGCATGTGAGACCCCGCTTCGGCGGGGTTTTCTTTTGCCCTGCTACACGCCAGCAGAATAAGCGTCATGGCTAAAGAGAAATGCACAAAGGACGTAATAAGGATCGCCGTAAAGCTCAAGAAGCACGGCGCTTTGGACAAGGACATCGCCCTTGCCTGCGGCGTATGCCCTCAGACTTTCAGCACGTGGCTCCATCATCCGCAGACGGATAACCAGCGCGAATTTTCCGAAGCAATTAAAAAGTGCGAGGTCGATTTCAAGGACAAGCTGACGCAGATCATCATGCGCGATGCGCAGGAAAGGGATTGGAAGGCGGCGGCGTGGCTTCTTGAACGGAAGTACCCGAGCGAGTACGGGCGCGTCACTAGGGTGATCGATGATTCAGGCGATGCCGAAGAGGTTCCGCGCATCGTCTTCAACCCGAGGAATGGCGGCAAGGAATGAGGAACATCAACCTAGCCGACCTGACGATCAGCAAGTTTTACGGTGTTGTGGAGAGCGTTCTCAATCACGACCACGGCGAGTTTTGGCTAAGCGGTGGTCGTGGCTCCACGAAGTCCACCGTCATCAGCCTTCTTATCGTCTGCCTGATCGTTGCGTTCCCGTGGGCAAACGCCGTTGTGGTGCGGCGCGTTGGGAACACGCTACGCGATTCGGTGTATGCGCAGATCGTTTGGGCGATCGAGACGCTTGGTCTATCTCGCTTCTTCCGCGCAACGGTTTCGCCTATGGAGATCGTCTACGTTCCAACCGGGCAGAAGATCGCGTTCCGAGGAATGGACGATCCCCTAAAGATGAAGGGCGTGAAGTTCGTCAAAGGCTACTGCGCCATCCAGTGGTTCGAGGAGCTTGACCAGTTCGAAGGCTGGGAAGCCGTGAGAAGCGCGTTGAAGTCTTTCAAGCGCGGCGGCTCGGTGTTCTGGACTTTCTACAGCTACAACCCGCCTAAGACGCTTTGGAGCTGGGTAAACCGCCAATGCCTTGAGATGCAGCGCAAGCCTGGCTGCATGGTTCATCACAGCACGTACCTAGACGTTGTTGAGGGCGGTCACGCCGATTGGCTGGGAGAGCCGTTCATCGAGGATGCCGAGTGGCTTAAGCAGACCGATCCCACCGCATACGCATGGGAGCTGATGGGCGAGATCACGGGAACGGGCGGCTCGGTGTTCGACAACATCGTTGAGCGCAGGATCAGCGACAAAGAGGTTGCATGTTTCGAACGCGTGAGGAACGGCGTTGACTGGGGATGGTTCCCCGACCCCTGGCGCTTCATACGCGGCGAATGGCTGCCACGCGAGCGGAAGCTGATCCTGTTCGAGGAGCATTCGGCTAACAAGAAGCTCCCGAGGGAGACTGGCGCGATCGTAAGGCAATCGCTGACTTATCCCGATTACCAGGGCGGAACAGCCTACACGCACAAGGACGTTGTGTGGTGCGATGACACGGCTGACGGCAAGCAGCAGATGGCAGATTACCGCCGAACCTTCGGGATCAACGCGAAGCCAGCCAGGAAAGGAAACATGCGGCGCATAAGCTACATGTGGCTCGCAGGCTTGCGCTCGATCGAGATAGACCCAGTTAGATGCCCCCATGCTTACGAGGAGTTCCGCTTGAAGGAGTTCGAGCGCAACAGGGCAGGAGAATGGATAGACGAGATACCAGACGGCAACGACCACAGCATCGATGCCGTCCGTTACATGATGATGCAGGATGTTCTGAGGAGTGCGTAAAGTGGCAAGCGAAGAGGTAGACTACACGGTTCCGTTGCATGTTCGAAAGTACCTTGCGAGCCTAGGGTATGAGCTGTGCGATGGCGTTATGACCGACCTTATAGACCAATGGCGGGACTGCTACGCTTCCCGCGGAGAGTTTTACGACTACCACGACAAGGACGGCATGGGGCATACGCTCAAGGTTCACCGCCGATCCTGCAAGCCTGCGAAGCGCGTCTGCAGGGAATGGGCGGCGCTTATGTTCAGCGACCCCATCACCGTCTCATGCGAGGACGAAGCCTGCAACGCATGGCTCGCCGATTACCTTGAGAGGATCAACTTCTTCGGTAACGGGAAGCAGCTTGTGCAGGATGCCTTCGCGCTCGGCACTGGCGCATGGGCGCTGTGGCTCGACCTGACGGCGCAGAAGATGCAGGTTCGCCGATACAAGGCTAAGCAGGTTCTGCCGCTCACGTGGGACGATGACGGCGTTACGGAATGCGCGTTCACGAGCCGTGTTGCAATCGGCGGCAAGGTGCTCGATCAGGTGCAGCTGCACGTGTGCGAGCCTGACGGCTACCACATCAAGACGGTTCTGTTCGATCGCAAGACGAAGAAGCGCGTAGCCGTTGATGGCGTGGTTGATGACCTCGCAACCGGATGCGAAACGCCTACGTTCGCGCTTGTGAAGCCTGCAATCTCCAACACGTTCGTAGACATCACGCCTTACGGGCAGAGCGTTTTCGCGGATTCCATCGACGAGGTTCAGGCGGTCGATCTTTGCTTCGATGCGATCTTCAACGAGGTCGATCTCGCAAAGCTCCGCATCTTCATCGATGACATGCTCATTGATGTGCAGGACAAGGACGGCAAGCGCCAGGCTCTGCCGTTCGGCAAGGACGACAACACGGTATACCGCAGGGTCAACGGCGTTGGCGATGGTCAGCCTATCGTGCCGTTTGCACCTCAGATGCGAACCGAGCAGCAGGTCAGCGCATACCGCCTGGCGATCCAGAAGCTCGGCGATGACTGCGGGTTCGGAAAGAAGTACTTCGACATAGACGCGGCAGGCGGCATGAAAACCGCTCAGGAAGTCGTTTCCGACAACGCCGACCTGATGCGCAACATCCGCAGCCACGAGCGTTTGATGCAGGGAGCAATCGCCGACATCTGCCGCGCATTGTGCCATTGCGCAACGAGGTTCCTCGGCGCTGGTCTTGGCGATCCTGGCACAATCACGGTCAACTGGGACGATTCTGTGATTGTCGATACGCAGGCTGAGAAGGCGCAGGATCAGAGCGAGCTTAACGTCACGCTGAATCCTTGGGAGTACCGCAGGAAGTGGTACGGCGAGAGCGAGGAGGAAGCGAAGGCCAATGTTCCTGGCGCTATCGCAGAGGACGATTACGCGAACTTCGGTGAGCAGTAATGCTTGACGAGGAGAAGGACGCTAGCGCCGAATCTGAGGACGCTTTAAGCGATATGGAGCTTGCGATGCTCATTGCCACAGCTTCTGCCTTGCTTTCCGCTCCTATAGCGCACAAGGCTATCAGGAAGAACGGGAGGGCGCTTCTCGCGAAGCTGCAGCAGATAGCTGGGGAGCACAGAGCAGCCGTTAACGAAGCAATCGAGCACGACTTTAGAGGAAGCTTCATCCGCAACTGGCTTGCAGACGTGGAGGACGCTGGAAAGGCTACGCCGAAGGGGATAGCAAGCGCGGCGAAACGTGCTCAGATGCGAGCAAGGAACCCTGCCAGGACGGTCATGAAATACGCAGCCAAGATGTCGCAGCAGATGGCGCAGAGCGCCTACATGGAGTATCTGAAGATCGCATCGGAAGCGGCGTTTGCGTCAACGGGCAACATCGATGATCCAGGCGTAGGCTACGAACGGGCGCTGTCGGCAGGCATTGCGAAGATGGCGCGTAAAGGCTTGACGGCTTCGACCTACACTCGCAAGGACGGGATAGTTGTTCATGTTCCCGTTGACGTTGGGATCAGGAGGGCGATCGCGGCAGAGGGGCGCGAGCCTAAGATCAAGGCAACGCTCGATGCGGCTGAAAGCTCGTTCGGACTGGTCGAGGTCAGCAAGACGGCGAACCCTCGCGACACGCACCACCGTTGGGAGGGGCGCGTATACTCCACAGGCGCTAGCACCGCAGGCTTCCCGAGCTTCGAGGATGTCGTAGGCGATCAGATCAACGACTACAACTGCGGTCACCGTATCCGCGTTTTCAACCCCAACATTGGGCGGCGCTTCTCCGACCCGCTTGAGGGGACTGGCTACACTGCTGAGGAATCGGCGGCGCTGCACACCGAGCAGGCAAAGCTTGAGAACGAGATTCGGAAGCTGAAGCGCGAGCACGAGGTGCTTCACAGCATGAAGCTCGATACCGAGGACGTTAACCGCCGATTGAAATACAAGCGCGGCGAGCTGCAATACCTGCTGAACAGGCATCCGAAGATACTTAGCCGCCGAGAATGGCGCGAGTACACGTACGAGACGGCAAGGCGAAGGCTCGGACTCTACGGAAAAGTACACATTGACGAGAGCAAGCGGCTTGAAGTTCAGCTCGCCGATTCTAAGCGGTGGGAGGAAACAAGGAGCAGGCTTAACGCCAACAAGCAGGCGTGGGTCGATTACAAGGCTCGAACGATGGACGAGGAGAATCTTTCCATCAGGTCGGGAGCGCAGCGCAAGCACATCAAGGGAACCAGGGAATACGAGCAGCACATCAGCGTTGCAAACAGAAACGGCTTTCCAGAACCAAGCAGAATTATAGTGAGCGTAGATGAAGCGGAGGAACTAGTACGAAGGTACGCAGGTAAGGGTAAAATGGAAACAAAGCGCGATGGCGGTTGGAGAGGAACAGAAATCTGTGCTGCCAACAGGGTTGTCGGCTTCGTTGTAACAAAAGACGGAACGCACATTCCAACACGGAAATTCAAGATTCACTATAGCAAGAAAGGGACTCATATAGTCCCATATACGGAGGAAGGCAAGCTATGGATTGGAAAGAACTTAGCGCCATAGAGGATTCGATTTTAGGGCATCAGGTAAGCGTTCTGTGCATCGATGGTCAAGTAGTTGATGGGATGTACTGCTGCTGTAACGCTGCCGATGTTGACGAGGGCGAAGAAATCGAAATCGACATAAAGCAGAAGGCTTTCTATGTTGCAATTCCAATTAACGAAATTGATTCCATAACCGCAATAGACTGATTTTTAATTCAGCGTTTTGTGGAATCCACGCAAAACGGGTTTTATTTTGCCGCTAAGCCGTTTCTGAGGTCGATTGATCGAGGAAGCGGCTTTTTTATGCGGCTGTACGGCATTGTGGATAACTTGGGGGCAACAGCCCAGGAACCCGCTAAACCAAGTGCGGGCTAACCAGCACAAAACACGCACAAAAGGTATCAAGTATAGAGTTACTAGAGGATAGGTATATGGGCATGGAAGAGGGATATTCCATATACCCCCAAGAAAGCCCATTCCTATTGTGGAAAACCCGCAACAGGCAGAAGCAAAGCACCGTAACCGATGAAAGCCGCAAAAAGCGGCTTTTCTTTTTGCCTATAAACAGAAATTCCGTTCATAGACCAAAAAAACGGCTTGTTCTTCGGTCTATCGCCATGACGCATCAAAGCGCCCTGCGACACGCAAATAGATTCTTCCTTGCTTGGGATAGCGCAAAAAACCCACCTAAGAGCGGAGAGAACCGCGCAAACAACCGCTAGGAAGGAACAGGAATGCCAAAGCCAAACGATCAAGAAGAGAACAAGCTTACCGCGCACGAATCAGGCGGGAACGCCGATGGCGGCAACGCCAACGATGAAGGCGCACAGGACGAGGGAAGCGAAGGCGATGACGGCAAGGTACTCGATACCCACGGTCAGCCAGGAATCAACAAAGAGCGCCACGACAAAGAGGTTGCCGAGTTGAGGAAGCAGATCGAGGAATTGAAAGCCGATGCCGCAGAAGCCGCCGAATCGAAGGCTAAGCGCGCTGAGTATGAGCAGAAGGTCAGCGACCTTGAGGGCAAGCTTGCCGATTCCGAGCTGTCGCGAAAGCTCGAGAAGGTAGGTTGCCGATCCGTCAAGGCTGCAAAGGCTCTGCTCGCCGACTATGACGGAGACATCGAGAAGCTACGCGCTGCCGAGCCGTTCCTGTTCGAAGAGGACAAGCCCACTGGCTCCACGGGGTTCAAGCCGAAGGCGAACGATCCCAAGGACGATCAGGAGGAGCTTGACAAGCTTTTCGGAATCAAGAAGTAAGGAGCAAAAATGCCCGTAAACCTCGGAGATTACGCATCTAAATTTACTACGCAGCTCGATACCATCATCGAGCGCGAATCCCTGACCTCCGACCTCGGCGACAGCGGTCTGCTCGGTGAGTTCACCGATGCAGGCGAGGTCAAGGTTCCAGATATCGTTGTTGAGGGACTAGCCGATTACAGCCGCAACGATGGCTTCGTTTCTGGCGGCTACACCTTCGGCTGGCAGACTTACAAGCTTCGCTACGACCGTGGTCGAGAGTTCAGCATCGACATCCTCGATGACGAGGAACGCGCGAAGATCGTCTCTGCAAACGTAATGAGCGAGTTCACGCGAACCAAGGTCATTCCCGAGATGGACGCTGTTCGATTCGCAACCATGCACGAGCACGCAGGCGTTCAGAAGGCTGAGACCATTACCACGCCCGAAGCAGCCGTGAAGGCTATCGAAGACGCTGAGAACAAGCTGCAGGACATCGGCATCGACCTCTCTGGCGTGCTTCTCTACTGCACCAGCAAGTTCAAGTCCCTTCTGCGAGCAGCGCAGAATTACCGCATGAGCCAGGGCGAGAACCCCAACGGTCGATTCACCTTCTACGATGACATGAAGATCGTTCCCGTGCCTTCCGCTCGCTTCCAGACGAAGATCGAGCTTCTTGACGGCATCACTTCCAGCGAGGAGGCAGGCGGCTTCAAGGCTGCTGCCGATTCTAAGCTCATGAACTTCATGCTCGTAGAGCCTTCCGCTGCACTGGCGATCCAGAAGCACCAGACGCTTCGCTACTTCGCCCCCGCAGTGAACCAGAAGCGCGATGCCCATCTTTGGCAGTACCGCGTGTTCCATGACCTTCTCGTGCTCAAGAACAAGAAGGACAAGATTTACGCTTCCGTCCCCGCAGCTTAGGAGGGGTTTATGTCAACGATCGTAGGAACCAACGGCGCAGCAGAGCAGAAGCCGAAGCGCAAGCGCAAGCAGAAGCCTGCCGAAGAGGTCAAGGCTGATGAAGCCTTGCAGCCTGCCGAAGCCGAAGCAGAAGCAGAAGCAAAAGCTGAGGAAGCGGAAGGCGAATAGCTGATGGGCGCTTTCGACCCAAAGTACGAGGAATTTAAAGCCTTCGGCGGCACGTTGGAGAGCGCAACGTTCTCCGCGCTGCTGCCCAAGGCTAGCGCCCTTGTCCGCGACCTCGAGTTCCCGAACGAGCCGTCTGATTCGAGCGCGGAAGCGCACAAGAGGGCGGTCTGCGCTGCGGTATCAGCCTTTGGCGAGAGCCAGGCATACGCAGGCGGCGGCTTCTCGATCGGCTCTTTCAGCGTTAGCGGCGGCGGATACTCCGAAGCCACGCAAGCCGTAACCGATGCGGCAAGGCGCGAGCTTGTAGGCTCTGGCTTGCTGTTCAAGGGGATGATCCGATGATCCCGCCGATCCCTATATCAGTGCGCACATCGAGCATCGAGGTTCGCAAGCCTGTTGAGAGCGATTTTGGCGGCGAGTACGGCGAGCCTGAGAAGATCGAGAACGTGCGGTTCGAGGGCGTTTCCGCGATGGTGCGCGACGAGTACCGCCTTGTCGATGGCGCTAAAGGCTTGCTTTGGGTCGATGCAACCAGCAAGGGCGCGTTCGCTATCCCCGAAGGCTCGCTTGTTTCCGTTGACGGCGGCGAGTGGCTAACCGCTGCTTCCGTTGCCTCGTTCAAGGGTTTCGGAACGCGCATACACCATTGGGAGATTCAACTGTCATGAGCGATGGGATGCAATTCAAGGTCGAGTTCGATGCTGAGGAGCTTCTAGGGCGCTTCGTGTCGGAGAACGCGAAGAAGGTTCTTCTCGATGACATCAAGGCTGATTCGAACACGTACGTTCCCGTTCGAACGGGAACGCTCCGCAAATCGGCGGTTGTGGATGTTTCGGACGGCTCGGTCTCGTGGACAACGGAGTACGCGCAGCTGATGTACGAGCGAGATCACGTGGGATCGACCAAGAACGACAAAGCCACGGGACACTGGTTCGAGACGGCTAAGGGAAGCCACTTAGACCAGTGGATTCAAGACGTTAAGGACGCTCTGTTCGCAAGATGAAACACACTATCGACCTACCGATTGCAGCAAGGAACGCTATCAGGGCGTGGGGGTTCTCGGACGCTGAGTGCCGCAGGCTCGACACCATGACGGGCAAGAGCGGAATCGTTGTTCGGCACATCGGAACAACGGTTTCGAGCGCCTATTACAGCGGCGAGCGGACGCTTCGGTACGTGTACCAGGTTGTGAGCCGCAGGACATCTGCGGCGCAGGCGATGGAGGAAGTCGCAACAATCGCGTACATGATGGAGCACATGCCGCTGAACAGCTCAAACGGCTCTTTCCGCTGCATCGATCAAGAGATTTACACGGAACCGCACGAGATAGCGGTTGACGATTCAGGCTATCACGTTTGGGCGGTCGGCTTCGTTGCCGAGATCGTACCGAACAGCCGATAAGGAGGAATCACATGGACATCGGATTCGCAATGAACTATGCGAACCTTTACGAGATCAACACCACGCCAGAAGCGGCGGCTCCAACGTGGGAGCGCGTCGCAGCAGGCATCAACTCCGTTGAGTGGGAGGGCAACGAGGAGGTTGCGCAGGATTCCTACTACGATGGTGACGGTCTTTCCTCTTCTGAGGTAACGGGCGGTCAGATCGTAGGCACCTTCGAGGGGCATCGAATCCACGGCAACCCCGCGCAAGACTTCATCGCTTCCCGCCTGGTTGCCTACGGCGCAGACCGTAAGACGGATTTCAAGTGGATTGCGCCAGACGGTCAGACGCTTGAAGGCATCGTCACCATCGCGAACATCAATCCGCAGGGCGGCGATCCTAACGCCAAGTCGGATTTCGGTTTCGAGGTTCACTTCAACGGAATGCCGAGCTTCACCGAGGGCGATTCCGACACTTTCCCCGAAGCAATCCAGGCAACCGCAGTAACGGTAAAGGTTGGCGAAACCGCAAGCGTGAACCCGACCATCACGCCCGAGAAGGCTTCTCCCGCAGTTGCCTACGCGATCGAGGACGAGGAGATCGCGACCGTTGACGCAAACGGCACGGTTAAGGGAGTTAAGGCAGGCAAGACGAAGGTAACGATCAAGTCTTGCGTTCGCCCGATCATCGCGATTCAGGCAGACGTTACGGTGTCTGGCTCTTAAGCCACGCCGTGCGACAACCAACAAAGATATAGAGCCGTCAGGGGCAAGCACCGCACCGCTTCCCCTGGCGGCTCTTTTTTGTCTGCTGGTGCGGAAAACGGATAGCGAGGTGCGGCATATGGCAACCGTAATTGGACTTAAAAAGACAAAGCAGGAGATCAAGATCGACGATTCCCCTGATTCCCCGTCCTTTGTGATGGACATGGGCGCAACGAGCGTATGGAGCAACGCGCAGAAGCTTCATTCCCTTCTGGGCGATGCTCGGAGGATCGAGCTTCTTCTCAACGAGGTCGATGAAGAGAACCAGGCGTTAACCGATGAAGCTATTGCCAAGACCAATGAGCTTTATGAGACGATCATCGATTCATACCTTGAGGAAGGCGCATACCAGAAGATCGTTGATTACATTTCTGGCGGCAACCGAACCGATGCGCTTTTCGCGCTGGCTCCGCTGATCTCGTTCTTCACGGAGAAGACCGTTGAGGTCATCGGCGAGCTTGACAAGGGCGCAAAAGAGAAGTATCTAGCCGATGTTGCAGCGCAAGCGTAGCAGGAAGCCAACGGCGTTCCTGTACGGCGGCGAAGATGTGCTTGTTTTCGCCGATGCGCGGACTTCGCTCAAGGTGATCGACCTATTCAAGGACGGCGAGCTTTACGAGGAGCTTAAGGCTGAGATTCTTCTTCGCCTTCTCTTCCCCGACCCTGCGGGAACGGTAAAGCGGCTCGGTGCAGGCTTCAAGCCGTTTCTCTCCGAGCTGCTTTGGGAGCTTTGCGGCTTGGACGTTGACGGGACGCACAGCGGCGATATAGGCGGTGAGCGCGTCATCGACTTCAAGCACGATTCCGAGCTTATCAGCGCATCGGTGATGGCTGCTTACGGGCGATCGTTTGACGAGCTGGCTAGCCAATGCACCCTGCGCGAGCTTACCGTTCTGCTCGGTCTTGCGCCCTATGAGACACCGATCGGGCAAGCGGTTTACTACCGCACGGCGAAGCCGCCGAAGGCAACCAAGTACAACAAGGATGAAGTCGCTAGGTTCAAGCGGCTCCAAGAACACTACAGGATCAAAGACCAGGTGCGGGTTGGGGATTCGATGCAACGGCAGTCGCAGGCTGCCTTCGATGCTTTCAAATCGCTCAGCATATCAGCGAAAAGGGGTTAGCCTATGGCGGCTGACGGCACCGTAACAATCAAAGCCATCCTCGATGCCGCTGGGGTTACTGGCGGCATCAAGCAGATAAAGCAGGGTCTAGCGGACGTTAAGGACGCTGCAAGCAAGGTCACGTTCGAGGAGCTTAAGACTGGCGGCACCAACGCCACGGCTCTAAGCGGATCGTTGAAGAGCCTGGGCGGCACGGTAACGCAGCACGTGACCATGCCAATCGCAGGCATGGGGGCGGCTATCTTCAAGAGCGCGTCAGACTTCGATACTGCGGCAAGCAAGATGGCGGCTTCGCTCAACCTTCCGAAAGAGACGGCTGAGGAGTTCACCCGAATCGGTCAGGGCATCTACACAAACGGCTGGGGCGAATCGCTCGGCGAGGTCAACGATGCCCTCTCGTACACCGCCCAAACGCTCAAGAACACCAGCGGAAACACGCAGGAATGGCAGAGAGATTGCGAGGTAGTGACGCAGAACGCGCTGGTGATGGCTGATGTCTTCGGCGCAGACGTGAGCGAATCCGTGCGCGGCACGAACGCCTTGATGGAAGGCTTCGGTCTCTCTGCGCAGGAAGCAAGCGATCTCATGGCTGCTGGTATGCAGCGCGGCTTGAACTACACTGACGAGCTTGGCGATAACCTGTCGGAATACTCCGTCCGCTGGGGCGAAGCGGGAATGAGCGCAAGCCAGTATTTCAGCCTGCTCGAAGCAGGAACCGCTAACGGCGCTTACAACCTCGATAAAGTCGGGGACTTCCTCAACGAGTTCCTGACATCGCTTACCGATGGTCGCATGGAAGCAGGCATAGGCGCGTTCAGCCAGGGAACGCAGGACGTTTTCAAGTCGTTCCAGCAGGGCGGCGCAACAGCTCAGGACGTGCTGAACGCCGTTGTGGGCGAGCTTGGATCGATGCCAGACCAGTACCAGGCGGCGCAGATTGCGTCCGAAACGTGGTCATCGCTCGGCGAGGACAACGCTATGGGCATGATCGAATCGCTTGCGAACGTCTCAGACACCTTCGGTGACGTTGACGGCGCTGCAAGCGAGATGGCAGACACCATGAGCCAGAGCCTAGGGGCGCAGGCTACCAGCGCGTTCCGCGAGCTGATGGCTGCATTGGAGCCTTTGGGCGAGCCTTTGGTCAACATCGCAAAATCGCTTGCTCCTGTGGTGAACGGCTTCGCGCAGTGGTTCGCATCGCTCGGTAGCGGTGGGCAAACTGCAATCGCCGTTATCCTCGGCATCGTTGCGGCAATCGGTCCATTGCTATCGCTCGCTGGAACCGTTATTACCGTCCTGCCGATGCTCGGCGGCGTGTTCGCGGCGATCGCAAGTCCCGTGGGAATCGCAATCGCGGCAGTGTTTGCCGCTATCGCCGTCATTACGACGCTATGGAACACCAGCGAGGAGTTCCGCAACGCCGTAATGGCGATCTGGGACGGAATCTGCCAGGCGTTCTCTGCTGCTGGGGAGTTCATCGGCGCTGCAATCCAGGGAATCGTTGACTTCTTCGTCAACCTTGACAACACGATTGCGAGCTTCGCAGGGGCGGTCGTTAACTTCTTCACGGTGACGATCCCCGAAGCGTTCAATTCCTTCATAGAGTTTTTCGCTTCGATCCCCGAAGCCATCGGGGCGTTCCTGCAAACGATCATCGATAGCGTTGTCAACTGGGTTTTGCAGATGGTGCAGAACGCGTACAACGCAGGCTCGCAGTTCGTGCAGACGATCATCGACTTCTATTCTCAGCTTCCTGGCAGGGTTTGGGAGTTCCTTTGCAGCGTGGTTTCCAACGCTGCGAACTTCGTCTCGCAGATGATCGGCAAGGCGCAGGAGGTCGGTTCTCAGTTCCTCGGGAAGATCGTTGAGTTTTATTCTCAGCTTCCTGGCAAGGTTTGGGCGTTCCTCAGCGATGTCATCGGGAAGGCGGCTAGCTTCGTCTCCGAGATGGCGGGGAAGGCTAGGGATGCAGGCTCGCAGTTCATGTCGAACATCGTGAACGCGCTAGCTCAAATCCCTGGGAAGGTTTTCGAGATCGGCTCGAACATCGTCAGCGGCATCGTTGGCGGTATTCAGAGCAATATCGGGAGCATTGCCAACACGCTGCTAGGCGGTGTGCGCAACGCCATCGACAACGTGAAGTCGTTCCTCGGCATTCACTCGCCATCGCGCCTTATGCGTGACCTTATCGGCAAGAACATGGCGCTCGGTCTTGAGATCGGCTACGAGCGAAACGACCCGATGGGCGCGATCGTGGATAGCGTCAAAGGCTTCGCATCTGACGTTAAGGGCGGCTTCGATTGGTACGCGAGCAGCAAGACGCTTGGGTGCTTGCAAACCGTTCCAGCAACGGCGGCGGTTGGAAGCGGTGCGGTGAGCACGACCAACAACAACACCGCGACAAACAACAACTACACGTTCAGCGGTGACATCGTGATCAAGTGCGATGACGCTGAGCAGGTTCACGACATGGGCGAGCTTGCCCGTGCGATCATGAAGGCAGGTGGATACCGTGGCTGACGCATACAGCTCATGGATCGTTGAGTGGCACGGCGGCAAGACCAGGGCGTATGTCAACGCCTGGGTCGAGAGCCAGACCGACAAGAAGGCTGTTATCAGAATCCAAGGCTGCTGCAACGCGTGGAGGATCACGCAGTACGGGCGGCGAATCAGAATCTACGTTGACGGCAGGGAAGTCGGCACCACTACCGATGTGGTGTTCTCGCGCTACGGTGCGGGGAACTTCGGCTGGATCGACAAGCGCGTTACCGTTGACCGTCAGAAAAACGGGCGCAACGTAACGTGCTCGTGTCTGATCAAGAAGGAAGTAGTCAACGGCTACGGCGCATCGGGCAAGGACGAGCAGCGCACCGCTTCGGTAAACGTCTGGGTCGGTGCCGCGATCCTTCGCCCTCCCTCCAAGCCTGGCAAGCCGAACGTCTCTCGCGGCAAGGCTGGGATCATCAACGTTGATTGGGAGAACAACGCAGCCAACGCATCTAAAACGCAGGTTCAGCGCATGGAGTACGGCGGCGATTGGGCAACTGTCCTGAACGCTTCGAACGTTGTCACGAGCTACAGCGATTCAGTTGGCGCGGGAACGTTCGCCTACCGTGTTCGATACGAGAACGCAGACGGCTACTCTGGCTGGTCTGACGTATCGGAGTTCATCACGAGCCTTCAAGCACCAGCGGTGCCAACGATCATCTCCCCTTTGAACGGCGATACTCTTAACATCTCTGACGGCAACCCCACGCTGAGGTTCGCACACAACCCGCAGGACGGCAGCGAGCAGACGGGCGCTCAGGTTCGGTGGCGAGCTGACACGGAAACCGATTGGAAGACGGTGACGCTGACTACGGAATCGTCCCTGCTGCTCAACGTCATCACCGATGCAACGGTGAACAAGAACATCACGTGGCAGGTTCGCACAAAGGGCGCATACGATGGCGGGGGGACGGCTGAGAATGCGTGGTCTGCGTGGAGCGCAGCGATCACCTTCTTCATCAGAACGGCACCTCAGATCACCGTAAGCGTTGCGGAGAAGATCACCGAGGTTCCCGTCTCCGTGTCGTGGGACTACGAGGATGCAAGCGGCACACAGGCTTACTATTCCGTGTCTTTCGTAAACGATGACGGCGTGGTTGTGCACTACGAGCGGTTAGAGGGAGCTGCCACATCGATCGAGATCAAGCCTACGGACTTCACGCCCGTTCATCAGCGCACGTACACGGTCGAGGTTTTGGCAGTGTCAACAACGAGCCTTCAAGCGGTTGATTCCGCTTCGTTTACGGTCGATTACACCCCTCCAGCCGACCCTGTGTTCTCCGTGATGCTCGATCCTGACACGCACTCGAACGAGGTCACCGTCTACGACACCCTCAACGCAGTTGCAACAGAGCATTTCAACGTTTTCCGTGATGGCGAGCTTGTGGCTGACACGCTCTACGATGGGCAAAGCTTCGTCGATGTTCTGCCGCCTTTGGACAAGCCGATCACGTACCGTGTCGTTGCCTACGCTGCTTCTGGCGCGGTTGCCGAAGCTTCGCAGACGGTGAAGGTGCCTTCAAACGGCTTCCTTTGCGTGAACTACGGCGCGGGGAACGCCAAGGTTGCGAAGATGCGAAGGAACCTGAGCAACCCCGATGGCGTTAAGGGCGAGAAGGTGATCAGAACCGTTGCAAGCTCGAAGCTACCGAAGGTTTTCTACGGAACCCACAAGACAAGGGAGAACACGGCTAAGGCTGACGTTTGGGCGTTCCGCGATGTTCTTGGCGATGGCGATCTGGCAAGCCTTGCGGCGTTCATCGAGCTTGAGAACCACAACGGTGACGTGTGGCTTCGCTTCCCGTTCGGCGATCTGATCCTCGCAACGATCGACACATCGCACGACATGGACACCGGATCGCGCAACTGGGCAAGCGTCTCGATCGATTGGCAGGAGGTTGCCCGATGATCGACATGAACAGGGGAGGTCGAACGACCTCCTGGCGCTTCGTCCGCGTTCGGCGCGTGATCGGCTGGAAGTCGGAAGCTTACGAGGACAACGCCTATGAGGAGCTTGGCGAGGTAAGCGGCATCACATCATGCACGATAGATGAAGCTCAGCTCACGAGCCTTAAGGTTTCTGGCTCCATCGAGTACGTTGACATGCCCGACCTTGGGGACGATCTCCTGCGCGTTTACGCAGATATGGAGCTTGACGGCGAGGTCGAGTCCAAATGCTACGGGACTTTCTTCGTTTACTCGAAGAGCGAGGAAATTTGCGAAGGATCGCACGTGGGAACCGCCGACCTTTACAGCGTCCTTGTGCTGCTTGAGAAGCGTCTGCTTGAGGGCAATTACGCTGTAGGGGCGGCGTACACGGCGAACTACCTCCCCGTTGTCTCTGAGATGGTGTACGAGGTCGGATTGCCGCTGATGCTCACGCCAGGCGGCTGGGAGGTCGCAGCCACTAAGACATGGGAGGTCGGAACCTCATTCTTAGAGATGGCGAACGACATCATGGAGCTTTACGGCTACGGATCGTTGAATGTAGATGTTTGGGGCAACGTGATCGCGAAGCCGTATCAAGACCCTGAGACGGCGGTTGCAGCCACGGTTTTCAGCGACACCGAAGAGGACGTTTCTGACGAGACGATCAAGCGCGAATGGGACGTTCACGACACGCCAAACGTTGTGGTTGTGCGCTCTAAGCTCAAAGACGATTCAGAGGTAATCGGATCGGCTGAGAACGCCGATCCGAACAACCCCTACAGCACGGCGGCGCGCGGGATGCGCATCGTGCGGTTCGAGGAGGTCGAGGGACTTGAGACGAAGGCGCAATGCCAGGAGAAGGCTAAGGCGCTGCTGATCGAGGGAATGCAATCAATCGAGCGCCTTACGATCGGTCACGCAGGCAAGCGGTTCAACGCAGGAGATACCGTTGCAGTTGACTACCAGCGAAGCGGATTGAGCGGCAAATACAGCGCATACAAGCGCAGCGTGAAGGCAACTCCCGACACCGAGAGCGAGACAACCATGAGAAGGACGGTGAAACTCTATGGCAACGTGGCGAAATCCTGATCAGCTCATAAAGGCGGTAGCCGATGCGCTAAAGCCTTTCCTGCGCAGGAATTACTGCAAGATCACCACTGGCAAGGTTACGGATACGTTCGATGACGGAACGGCTTCTGTGACGGTGAACGGAAGCTCGCTCATGGCGGTTCGGTGCTGCTCTTGCGCAAAGGGGAACGTGGTTCTGATCGTCTCGCAGGCAAGCAACCATTACATCATCGGCGTAAGGCAGCAATCATGATCGATTACGCTTTGCGGCTTGGCGTTGACAAGCCGATACAGAACAGAACGGTAACGCTGAGGAAGGGCGAGAAGGGCAATGCGCGGCTCACTATGCACGTATACCAGGTAGCCGAGGAGCTTGACCTGACGCTCTACGATGTGGCGCTTTGCGTCATGCCGCACGGCTACGAGCTGCCATGCTCTGTGCTCAACGGCGAGGTTGTTTACGAGGTCGAGGAGACGCTTACGGCGCGTGAAGGCGGCTGCAAGGCTTACCTTCGGCTCTCGTATGACGAGACGGACGTGATTACAACGCAAGCATTCGACATTGAGGTAATGGAGGGCATCGCATGAGATATGCGCTTACTCTTGACCTGGCGAAGCCAGATGATGTTCGCACGATCAAGATTCGCAAGGGAGAGATCGGGTCGGTTACGCTCGCGATCGTTGTAACCGAGGACGGCGAGAAGGTTGACCTCACGCAGTACACGGCTGTTCGCTTCTGCGCGGCAAAGCCTGACGGCGTGGTGTTCGAGAAGGTTTCCGTCATCGAGGACGGCACGGCAACGTACACGCTTCCCGCTTCCCTTGCTTCCGCACGGGGAAAGATCAGCGTTGCGTATGTGATGCTTGAGAAGGAGGGATACATCGGCACAACGCAATGCGTTTGCTTCGATGTGCTCGATTCCGTTCCAACAGCTCAGGCAGAAGCCGTGTATATACCCGAGTTCGAGGAATTGAAGGGTAAGCTCGATGATTACGTTGCGCAGTACGCCGAAACCTTCAAAGCCATCGAGCAGGCAGAAGCAGACCGCGCAACCGCTGAGCAGGGGAGGGCAAGCGCCGAAACAGCGAGAACAGAAGCGGAAGCAGCAAGGGCGCAAGCCGAGGAAGCGCGTTCTTCGGCAGAAAGCGCACGTGAAGCAGCGGAATCGAAGCGCAGCGCGGCTGAATCGAAGCGAGCAGACGAAGAGCAGAAGAGGGCAACGGCTGAATCTGGAAGGGTTCAAGCAGAATCCAACCGATCCTCGGCAGAAGGCACCAGAAGCACAGCGGAGACGGCGAGAGCGGAAGCGGAAGCGAAGCGCAAGGCTGAGTTCGCGGACATGATCAGCGCAGCGCAGGGAACGAAGCTGCATATCTGCGCAGACGGCGAGTTCGGGACTAACGGCGTTCCTACGCTCGATGGCTCGCCTGGCATCATCTACCTTGTGCCTTTCGGGAAGCAGGGCGAGAACGACCGCTACGCAGAGTGGCTTTACGTTAACGGCAACTGGGAGAAGATGGGCGTGACAGGCTCTAGCTTCGACCCTATCAGCACCGACACCATAGACGCTATCGCAGGCGGAGCCACAAAGGCTGGTGACGAGGTGGTGAACACCACCGGCTTGAGCTACTTCTTCACAAAGCTGAGCGGCATCTTCTCAAGGATCGGGCATAAGCACGGCAAATCCGACATTACCGATCTTGCGGATTGGGCGAAGGCTGATAGCAAGCCGTCATACGCATACAGCGAGATCAGCGGCAAGCCAACGACCTTCACGCCCTCTGCGCACACGCACAGCGCAGCGGACGTTACGGCTGGAATCCTGCCGATCACGCGCGGCGGCACTGGCGCTGCAACGGCCCCCGAAGCGTTGGAGAGCCTTGGGATCACGGTAGGCACTGGCGAACCGCCTGCAACGGGAACGCCTGGCTCTATCTACATCAAGCTCGGGGGGGGCAATGATTAGCGGCAGCTCAACGCCAATAGGCACGATCACGGCATACGGCGGATCGACTGCCCCTAGCGGTTGGCTTATGTGCGATGGCTCGGAGGTAAGCAGGACGGAATACAGCCTTCTTTTCGAAGCGATAGGAACGGCGTATGGCGATGGGGACGGAAGCACGACATTCAACCTTCCGAGCATGGCGGGAAGAACAACCATCGGATCGTCTGCTTCACATGCCCTCGGTTCTACTGGCGGCGAGGAATCACATGAGCTAACCGCTTCCGAGCTTCCGAAGGATTACGCTTCGATCTACACACGCCTTAACTCGGCTGGATCATCGATTCTGTATGCGCAAAAAGGCACATCTCAAAAAGTAAAGTCGGGCGATTTCACGCCTATGTCGCTTTACGGAAGCAATGGCGCAAATGTTGACGAGATCACGTTCTCGGGCGATGGCAAGGCTTTTAACGTCATGCAGCCTTATCTGTCTGTGAACCACATCATCTATGCTGGGAGGTAGACATGGCAAGGCGTAAAACCGTATCGAGCGCAAAGGGCAATCTCGGCAAGCCGTCAGGCTCTAACTTCCAAGCGTGGGTTGAGATAGGGTATGGCGATTTCCCCTCTGCTGACGAGGTTGAGATTTATACGGTTGAGAACATCTACGTAACCGATGGTGACGAGAGCGCATGGGCGCGGGTGAGCTACGAGACGGAGCACCACGGATCGGGAACGGCATCGATCGGCTATACGGGCAACTGGTACGGAACGCAATGGTCTTACCTTGGTACGTTCAAGCGCGGTCAAACCGTCAAGGCTAGATGCAAATGCTACTACACTGGCGGCAGCGGTAGAACATACACCTCGGAAGCGTCATGCTCGTACACGATTCCGCTGCTTACGCCTGCAACCGTATCGGTCGATAAGGACAAGGCGAAGATCGGCGATACGGTTACCGTCACCGCCACGGGCAACACAACGGGAGAGAGCAACGCTTGGCTGTGGAACCTGGTTCCCGTGATGAACGCAGCGGAGGATGACAAGCAGCCTGTTGCCGATTGGGTCACTTTCGACTGGGGAACCGCTGAGCCAGGAAGCTCGCGAGTTGTAAGCGCGAACGATGAGACGATGACGTTCACGCTTGCAGTCCCCTACCAGTTCAAAGGTTTTAAGTATCTTTGCTTGAGGGTCATCCAGTATCAGGAAT
>ERZ1034915.739-NODE-739-length-20960-cov-22.031141_pt1 | contig 20960 bp, 22 predicted proteins | sample MGYA00520592_ERZ1034915 | MGnify/ENA primary metagenome ERZ1034915 (study PRJEB33766, sample SAMN09781787) | gut metagenome | biome: gut microbiome | host: Homo sapiens | place: Madagascar | study: EMG produced TPA metagenomics assembly of the PRJNA485056 data... | reverse complement strand
TAAATCTCCTAAAGAGTTTTTACAGACTGGCTAATTTGAATTTGAAATTTGGCATTTTGTGTCATTATCCAATTCATCATAAACAAATCTCCTTTTATCAATATTATCTAATAAAAACGTTTTCTGTAAATTCATTCTTATTTTACCATAGGTGTAAAAGAAAAACCTAGTAAAAATACTAGGTTTGAGATAAATAAGTTTGTATCGTTGATAATTTTGCTTTCGGAACAAACATGACTTTTTGACGATGTGTAAAATCAGGTTCTTCACCATCAATAGTTAACAAAACATAGCCAAGCTTATCACCCATCACCTTAGCAGCGGCATAGTCCCAAGGTTGAATATATGAAAAGTAGGCCATCAATTGTCCTGCCATAACAGCTGCCATACTGATACCAGCACCGCCATAAACACGAACTCCCAAAGTTTGCTCAATCATATCACGAAGCCCATGATAATTATTAGCAAACATGTTTGCATTGCATCCTACCAAGAAACGGTTCAATGGACGATCTTGAAACGGTGGTAATTTTTGATCATTCATATAAACATCAAATTGACCACCACCACTATACAAGGTATCATTCATCACATCATAAATCAAACCAAATTGACCGACTCCATTTTCATAATAAGCAATCATAACAGCAAAATGCGTACCTTGCGCCACAAAATTGACAGTACCATCAATCGGGTCAAGTACCCAGACATTACCATCGGCAATATCGTGATGTACACTATTTTCTTCCGCCAAGATATGGTCACTTGGATAAGCTTGCTTAATTTTGGTGATTAGTAATTCCTGAGTTGCTTTATCTAGATTCGTTACCAAATCATCAAAACGTGTCTTTTCTTCGATTTCAAGACCCTTGATCATATTAGACTTAATAAAGTCACCTGCGTCACGAATAATGTTTTTAGCAAATTGAAACTTATTTTCCAAGGGAAATGTATCCTTTCTCCTTTGCTTTAGCAGCTTTTACGGCTTGATAAGTTGAATAGCTACTACTTTGTTGAAATTCGCGGTCAATTTGTTTTTCCTGTGCTTTACTTTTTACAATTGTCTTAAAGGTTGCATAGCTATCTAATAAATCGCTAACAGCAACTTTCTTTTCATATGCGGCCTCAACCTGATTCAAAAAATGAAGCACTGATGCTATCTCTTCAGTGCTCCAAGACAAATCAAGTGGATAGCTGTAATTTTTCATGCAAAGATGCCCAAACTCTTAAGAAAACAAATCGTTTTCCATAGCTCAACAGACATCGCCCTGTTGAAGAGTTATTCCTTTCTATCCTTCAATTTCTGCCTTTATCGTTGCATCACGCAATTCTTGTTTACGATAATCACGTGGTAAAAATGCACGAATTTCATCTTCATTAAACCCAATTTGCATGCGTTTGTTATCCAAAATGATTGGACGACGAAGCAAACCTGGATTCTTCGCAATTAAATCAATCAACTCTGAAACAGATAACTCGTCAAGATCAATATCTAACTTTTGGAAAACTTTTGAACGAGTTGAGATAATGTCTTCTGTTCCATTCTCTGTGAAGGCCAAAATAGCCATTAATTCATCGCGACTAAGAGGACTGGTAATGATATTGTGTTCTTGAAACTTAACATCGTGTTCATTAAGCCAAGCTCGTGCTTTTCGGCAGCTTGTACAACTTGGTGACAAAAATAAAGTAATCATAAAACCACCTCTCTAATCTTCTTAACTTAATTATACAAAATTTAAAAAAAGTTTTCTATTTTTTCCCCAATTTTGGGCAATTTTTTTATCAGATTTTAGCTGTTCAACCAATTCATCGGCTCCAGCGAACTTAATCATGCCTCGAATTTTATCTAACCAGATAATTTCGACCGTTTCGCCATAGATATCGTTTTCAAAATCAAAAATATTTGCTTCCAGTCGCAAATCTTGACCACCAAATGTCACATTTTTTCCGATACTTGTCATTGAGCGGTAACGTTTTTCTGAAACGATAATATCCGTCACGTAAACTCCCTCACCTGGAAGATAAACGCGATCTAAAACGGCAAGATTTGCTGTCGGAAATCCAATTGTGCGACCTCTAGCATCACCATGAACAACAATTCCTTGGGTTGAAAACTCGTAACCTAGTAGACGATTTACCTCAGAAACATTCCCTGATAGAATCTCTTGACGAATGCGTGAAGAGCTAATCTTCTCTCCGTTATCTTGAACTTCAGGAACTACAATAACATCACCATCAAAAATTTCTGATAGATGAGCTGCATCTCTTCTATCATGTCCAAACTTATAATCAAAACCAACGACAATAGTTCTTGCTCGCAAAGCTTTGATATAAGTCCTCAAAAATTCTTCTGACGACACTTTTGAAAATGCTGATGTAAAATCAACTAAGTAAAGATCATCAACTCCGTACTCAGCAAATTTTTCATAACGTTTTTCTGGTGCCGTTAAATTCAATAATAATTCTGGTGTAAAGCGAGCAAGTGCTAGATGCGGTGATTCATTAAAAGTCAAAACAGTTAAGTCTAGCTGATCGCGTTTGGTAATCGCTCTAGCTTGATCAAACAGAGCTCTGTGCCCTTTATGCAGGCCATCAAAGTAGCCTAATACTAAAACACTGTCTCGAGTACGATTGATATCTCGAGCATCTTTTATATGTTGAATATTCATTTTTTTCATTCCATTATATAAACACTTTATTTGGTTTGTATAGGTCATCACGTGGAATTAGAATAGCAACAACTTTATCTTGATAGAAAGCAGCTAATTGTTCTTCAGTTCTATCTAAAGCAATTTTACGCCCAAATGAAATCTCTGTAACTTGATTTTCTGTCAAATCTACACGTGGCAAATCCATAACGCCATACTCGATTGGCAAAAGAAATGAAAAATCATCTTGCGCAACTTTTTCAGTGATTTCAGACAAAGTTAGTGCATCTTCTAATTGAAGACCTGCTGATGCTTGGCGCTCCAAGTAAGACATATGACTAGCAAAACCAAGCGATTTTCCTAAATCAACTGATAAGGTTCTGATGTATGTTCCTTTACTACAAGCAACTTCAAAGTCAAAATAACAACAATCATCTTTGACAATTAATGGGCTTGTGCGTTTAAAATCATAGATTGTCACATGACGCTTAGGACGTTCAACGTCTTGTCCAGTGCGAGCATATTCGTATAAACGTTTCCCGTCCACCTTAACCGCTGAGTACATTGGTGGAATCTGAGTAATTTCACCTACAAAACTCGCCATAGCTTGGTCAATGGCATCTTCTGTTAGCTCTGTTGAAACCGGAGTCTTCTCAACAACTTCACCACTGGCATCTTCAGTTGTTGTTGAAAATCCTAAGCAAATCTGACCACGATATACTTTTCCAGCTTCTGTCATATATTCAATCACACGTGTTGCTTTTCCGATAGCAATTGGCAAGACACCAACAACGTCAGGATCAAGCGTTCCACCGTGACCAATTTTCTTTTCATGTAAAATTTTACGAAGCTTAAAGACTGCATCATGGCTAGTCATTCCAGCTTCTTTTTTTAAGTTAATAATTCCGTTAATCATAATTTCTATTATAACCGTTTTCAGTAAAAAAAGACAAGCTAAAACTTTGCATTGTTTTAACTTGTTTGCGTTTTTTTAAATGTCGCGTTTGACATCACTATCAATGTCTAAAAATTCTTGAATGTCTTGCACGTATTCTAGAACACCTTGAAAGTCACCGTTTTCATCACGAACGGCTGCATAGGTGATATGAATGAATTTCTCCATTTTTTCAGATTTAAACCACATAACAACTTTATCGCGTTCGCCAGAGCGAAGTAATTTGAAGACTTTTTTGACTTTATCTAACACTTTTGGTGGGTGGCAAAGTTCAACATTACGTCCAATTTGACTCGGTGTACGCTTAAACACCATTTTTTCTGGAACAGTGTTGTTATTAAAGTATTGGAAAATATCGTCTTTATTAACAAAGCTTATTTCCAAAGGTAGATGATTTAAAATCAGGTTGGCTTGTTCTACTGACAAATACCCGTTACCAAATGGTTGAGTGGTTGTACGATCAACAGCTGGCTTTTCTTTTTTAGGTGTAAAGCTAATGGTGAACTGACCTTCTGGCATATCGATAACTTTCGTCAATAGATTATCATTCAATTCAGCATTAGTTTGACAAGAGTCATCAGAATTAACTGTTGCAGAAGCAGATCCTGGTTTCTCGCTTTCAAATGACTCACGTTTTGGTTGCCATTTAGTGGTTGGCTTAATGATAGCATAGCCGTAAGCATCACTTTCATCAGCAATAGCTAACCAATCATCTTGGGTAAGAGCTTCAAGAAGAATCATCAAGAGAATGGCTTCTTCCTTGAAAATCATTTCTTCAAATTCATGAGCAAAAGTTTCAAAGGCTTGTGACACTTCAGCAATTGATACTTCTGGCAACTTATCAACTGCTGCTTGCGTTTTTTTAAAGAGCTCACGAATATCATCATCAACACCCCACATGACACGTGGTGGAGCATCATGACCATGTTGTTCCATCAACGGGAAAAAGAGTTCTTCTTTACGCTTGTAATGGTTATCAAATTGCCCTAGCAGCCCCATTTGAAATTTTAAACCACGTAATAAATCATCACGAAAATCTGCATTTTCAGGTTTCTCGTAGTTTTCGATAATACGGCGAATGCGCAACATGGCTGAGCGTAAAGCGAGATTTTCTTGCTTAAACACATAAACAGGATGCCCTTCTTGTTCAGCATCTGGAGCATCAACATCTGACACAGCTCCCTTAAAAAGGTTAGCGTGGACATTACACAATCCCATCACATCCTCAAAAGTAATACCTGTCTCATCTCCCATTAACTCATGCTCCATCATTGAAATTTCAAGCGCAGAAACACCTTTAAAGTTTTGATTGAAATCTTCCTGAACAGAGTCAGCATCCGCACCGTGATGCAAACGCAACAAAATATCTTTTAGTACTTCAATACGATTTTCAGTCATTGTTGCCTCCAATCACTTCATAACCGTTAAATTCAAACACTTTTTGAATTTTATCAAGTGAGACATTAGCCAGTTTTGCTCCTACTTTCAGAGAAGTCACTTTGCCAACGGTATCTAGCATAGTTACTTGTGCTAAAGGTTTAAAACCTAAATCAACCAAAATAGCTTTAATCTCAGGATGTTCTTTTACAACCTCAGCTACTGGTTTTGTTAAATCTATAATATTGTTCATTATAATAACCTCTTTTATTAGGGATAGGTTCATTATAGCACAAGAATTTTAAACTGACTTCATCTGTCATAAAAGCTGACATCATTTTTAATCTTTTAAGGCTTCAAATTTTGCTCGCATTGTTGGATTTTTTCGGGTTAATTTTTTGACTGAAACGTCGTCAAGTTTATTATTAGCAAGTCGAAGTTGGTTTTCGCTTGTCGTTAAGAAACGTTTCACTTCTTCCATACGACGGATTGATTTGTCAATTTCATCAATGGCTTTTTTGAAGTTATTACTTGCTGAATTATAGTTTTTCACAAAGGCATTTTTAAAGGTTTCAAGGTCATCTTCAAAATGTGTAATATCGATATTCTGTTCACGAACCAAGGCTAATTCTTGTTTGTACTTAAGAGAATTAAGCGCAGCATTTCGCAAAATACCAATCAATTGGATGAATAATTGCGGACGAACCACGTACATCTTTTCATATTCATGGCTAACATCGACAATTCCTGTATTGAAGTAATCATTGTCAGCTTCTAACATGGTAACTAGGACCGCATACTCACAATTTTTTTCACGTCGATCTTTATCTAATTCTTTGTAAAAATCTTTGTTTTTGTGTTTAGTTTTTGTCTCAGCGGCTTCGTTTTTCATCTCAAACATGATAGATAGTATTTCAATACCATTTTCATCAGTTTCACGATAAATGAAGTCCCCTTTTGACCCACGGCTTGATACTTCGTTATCTTTACCGAAGCTTGCATTGGGAAAAGCATAAGCACGAACTTTATTAAATTCTGTTTCAGCATAAACTTCTAAGCTTTCTCCGATTGCCTTGGTTGATTGCTGAGCTTTGAAGTTTTTGTAGAATTCAACTTGTTCATTGGCAGCTTTCAATTGAGCTTCGTAATCTCTTTTAACAGATGCAAGAGATAATTCAGCTTCTTTTTCTTGGAGGGCTAATTTTGACTTAACATCATCACGTTCTTTTTCAACGCTAGCAACTGCTTCTACCAGACTTGTTTTATTTTCAAGTGATAAATATTCGAGTTGATTTTTAAGCTCAGCTACTTCTTTATCTTTTTCTGTTAAAGCTTTTGTTAGTTCCAAATCTTTATTTGATTGGAAATTTTCCAAGCTAGATTTTAACTTGAGAATTTCTTGGTCTTTCTTAGCCAGTTGGCGTTGATTGTCAAGCTCTAAACTTTGTTTTAGCTGCTGTAATTGCGTAGTTAAATCTGCAATTTCTTTATCTTTAGCACTAGCTTGAACTTGCAAATCATTTTTTGATTTTTCTTCTAAAAGTGCCTTTTCTTTTTCTAAACGCTCATGAATTTCTTTGTCGAATTCGCTACTTCTGACTTGAGCTAGCAATTGACTGTATTCTGTTTCATTAATGGTAAAGACTGTTCCACAATGGGGACACTTAATGTTATTCATAATTTCCTCGCTTGATTTTATAATTACTCCTATTATAACAAAAAGAAGTCTCGAGGACTTCTTTTATATATCTAGAATAGGTTCTTTGCAACATCATCACGAATATGTTGCCATTCTTGTTGAGCACGTAACATTTTACGCTTGTAATCTTTCAAACCTTGTTCATATCGTTGAATGAGAAAAGCTTGTTTGAGTGGTTGAAGTTTTGGTATTTGAATACTAACAATTTTTTTCGTATTCAAATTCATTACATTTTTTCCGGTATTAATTGTCTCAAGAAGTTCTTGACCTAACTCAGATTCTAAAAATAATTTGATATAAGTTCCTGAAATATCAGCGATTGGTCTTAAAACAGTAATGTTGGCACAGGCAATGATTACCCTATCTTGATCATGAAAAACAGCGACTTTCTTAACTGTTCCCTTTGAGGCAATTAAAACATCTCCATCTTCTAAAAGGTAACGTGAGACACTCTCTTGTTCAGCATCAATCTTTTTCAAATGGTCGTAATCAATGCCAGTATCAGTCATATCACTTAAGTTAACAACCGATACATTTCCTGTATCTCCTAATTTTGAAACGGCCTTTCCTTTAAAATGTTCTGTCACGTCACTTAAAGAAACTTTGGTAATCGGATTTGCTTCATATTTCTCAATCAATTCACTCATAGCTATCTCTCCTTACCTGTTAGTATTATAATACTAATCTGAACATTAAACAAGTTAAAAGAGCAGTATGACTACTGCTCCCCTACTATTTATTCGAAATCTATCAAGAAATCAATCGACTGATTTCAACGCTTCTAGCATATCAACTGTCTTAAGAATATGATTAACAAGCCAACCTAACAAGAATAGTATGCCAATAACAACGATAATTGGAATGATGTAAATTGATAAGCTAACTTCAGTCCCAAACTTAATTGAATCTGAACCAATCATATTCATAATCAGTTGATGTAAGTATTTTCCGCTAATCAATCCTACTACAATACCAATTAATGATAAGCTAATGGTTTCACGATAAATGTACATGGTCACTTCATTATCATAAAATCCAAGAACCTTAATCGTTGATAATTCTCGAATACGTTCAGCCACATTAATATTAGTCAAATTATAGAGAATAACTACAGCAAGTAAAATAGATATGATGATTAGAATCGTCATTGCGCCATTAAGAGATACAACGACTGAGTTAACATTCTTAATCAGTGAAGTATTTTGACCGACAGCTGATACACTATCCATGGCTAATAATCTTGTAGACAGATCTTCAATGTTCTTACTAGAGTGATTTTTAAGCGTAACAAGGTAAGCATTATCTTTAACCCCTTCATCAAAGAGTTTTTCATAAGCTTTTTGTGACATAAAGAGATAGTGACCAACATTCATTTCAGCAATTGCAGAAACTTTAAGAGAATGCTTATTCCCATTTTGATCTTTAAAATCAAATGAATCACCAGCTTTTACATGATATAAGTCAGCTAATTTTTCTGATAGGACAACACCATCATCTGTTAAGGTCAAGTCTTGTGCTGTTTTAGCATCTTTCAAATGAATAAAGTCACCAAAACTTTTACCTTGACTAACCAAAATTGAAATGTCTTGTTTATCAGTCAATCCAGAGATACTTTCTGTAACATGTGATAAATATATGCTTTGGTATTTGGATACTTTTTTAGAATCTAAAACAGACATCAAGTCTTTTTGACTACTATCGCCATTGGTTACCACAATCATGTCATATGGCATTAAACGTGAAAATTGATTATCAATAATTTTTCCTAAAGAAGATTGAATGCCTAGTCCAGCAAATAAAAGGGCAACCGATCCAGCAACGCCAAATATGGTCATCAGCATACGTTGTTTGTATCGAAAAATATTTCGAGCAGTGACTTTATGTGTAAATGACAAACGACGCCAGATAAAATCGATACGCTCTAAGAAAATTTTTGAACCTTTAACTGGTGGTTTTGGCAACAAAAGCTGAGAAGGTTTCTCACTAAGCTCTTTTCTAGCAATAATAAAGGCTGGTAAAACCGCACTAACAAGAGCAAATACAATTGCAATCAACGTATACGACCAATAGAAATAATAAGTCGTACTTCCTAAAGTCGTATCACCTGTAACAATCTCAGCAATGATTCGTGACAAAATGTAATGCCCCGCAAAAATTCCCAAGATGGTCCCTGTCATGCTAGCAACAAAACCATAGATAACAAATTTCATGATAACGTCACTATTGCTGTAACCAAGAGCTTTTAACACTCCTGAATTAGTGCGTTCTTCATCAACAAATCGCGTCATTGTTGTGAAAGTCACCAAAGCTGCGACCACATACAACACAATGGGAAAGACATTGCCGATGCTACCAATACTTGAGGTACTAGAAGCATAAGTCTGGTAACCTCCTCCACCAGGGAAACTTGAGCGAGTATACGTTGCATAAGTCGGCTCTTTCATAGCATCAAGATTAACTTTAGCGTCATCAAGTTGCTTTTCACTCTCAGTAATTTGAGCTTGGGCTTGATTAATGGAGTCTTGTGCTGCTAATTGTTGCTCATTTGGTAATTGAGTGAGCGTAGCTTTTTGGGCTTCCAGTTGAGATTTAGCTGCATCGACCTTTGCTTGATTAGCATCAATTGAGGTTTGCGTTTCTGATTTTAATTGTGCTAGACGTTGACTAGGATTATCAGAAAGCAAATCCTCTAGGGCTTTTTCTTTTTTAGCTATTTTTTTCTTATAAGTCTCTGAAAACGGATTTAGATTTTTTAAATCGTTATAACGAATTCTAGCAATCGTGTAAAAATCACTGTCAAAGGCTGATTCTGGAACGACGGCATAGTATTTCAATACTCCGTTTCCAGCACTTGATGTTCCAAGGCTAGATTTTGAAAGAATCTCTGAGGAATTGACAAAGCCAACAACTTTGAATGTCGTTTTTTTCAAAATACCTTGTTCGTCAGATTGTGTAAAGCTAATCTCATCACCAAGGTGGTATTTCTTTTGCATGGTTGATGCTAAGGCAATTTCATCAGAAGTCTTGGGATAGGCACCTGAGACTATCTCATATTTTGAAATGCGTTTGCTATTTGAAAACACACGAATAGCATCATCGGTATTTTTAATTGTTACGTCTGTTAAATAACCATAGTCAATTGTACTATTTTTAATCCTAGTCAGTTCTTTTTGGTCATCATCACTAAAACCATAGCTTGCAATGACTGACAGGTCCGTGGTATTGTGCTTTTTCAGATAAATACTTGTTGTTCTTTGCATGTCAGGACCAGTTACTTTCAAGGCGATAAAAGCAAAAGCTCCAAGCATCATCAAAAGCATAATGGATAAAAAACGACCTTTTGAACTTACGATTGATTTTCTGATATCTTTCCAATAAGTCTTTTTTGACATAGCCACCACCTCAATATTCTAGTGTTTCAATATCTTGAGGATGCTCATTAACTTCGATACTGCTTACCGTAGCATCGTGCATGTGAATCACACGATCAGCAATTGGGGCAAGAGCTGAATTATGCGTAACTATAATAACAGTCGACCCCTTATGACGTGACATATCTTGCAAAATTTTTAAGACTTGTTTTCCGGTTTGATAATCAAGGGCACCAGTCGGCTCATCGCAAAGCAATAATTTGGGATTTTTGGCTACCGCACGCGCAATTGACACCCGTTGTTGTTCTCCACCTGACAATTGAGCTGGAAAGTTATTAAGACGTTTTCCAAGTCCCACATCAATCAAAGTCTGCTCAGCGTCTCTAGCATCTACAACGATTTCCGAAGCCAATTCAACATTTTCTTTGGCAGTTAAATTCGGAACTAAATTGTAAAATTGGAAAACAAAACCAACATCATTTCGACGATAGGTTGTCAACTCCTTTTGACTGTAATTAGCAATATCAACCCCGTCAATCAAAACTTGCCCTTCATCGTTCGTGTCCATACCACCGAGAATATTTAAGACAGTTGATTTTCCAGCTCCTGATGCCCCTAAAATAATGACCAATTCTCCTTTTTCAATGGCAAAATTAATATCATTATTAGCAATAATCTCTGTATCACCAGTTTGATAACGTTTATAAGAATGCTTCATTTCAATGTAAGCCATATAGTCACCTCTTCAAAGTCTTATTTGAACAACATGTTGATTTAATTCGAGGTTTATTATATAATTTGCACGAAGATTAAACAAGGACAAAAATAGACATTCTGTTCATTTAAGAAATTAATAAAAGGATTTTACTCATTATGAAAAAACGTCATACTGAAACTGAAAATTACCTCAAGCAAGCCCTTGCGAAATTGCTGCTGGAGAAGAATTTTGAAGAGGTTACAGTGTCTGATTTGACACGAACCGCGGGAATAAACCGCGGAACATTTTACCTGCACTATGTTGATAAATACGATATGGCAGACCAGTTCAAAAATGATACTCTGGATGATTTATTTCATATTTTAAGTGATGAAAGCATTTATACCGACACACGTGCAGTTCTTTTTAGAACATTAACCTATGTTAAAGAAAATTTTGAATTTATCTATGCCATTTCAAAATCAGCTTATGTTGATTTTCCAAAAACAATCAAGGACTTTGTCTATGAATTTCTTCTGACTGTTCCTGAATTCAAGGAGACAATCACTGCCTACTACGATATTCCCTACCAGTATGCCTTGGAAGTATATTTGTCAAGCATTGAAAGCATCATTTCGCTCTGGGTAGCCAATGGTGGCAAAGAAAGCACCGAAGAAATCACAGACATTATCCTAAAAGTCGCCGCACTAGAAAAAATGATTTGAAAACATGAAAACTCACTTAGTTATTTAAGTGAGTTTTTGACATTTATAGTGCTTTTACAGCTTCAATGGCGGCTTGATAGTTTGGTTCGGAATTGACGTTTTCAAGGTATTCAGCGTAAACAAGCTTATTATCCTCATCTAAAACCAGTACAGCACGCGCTAACAGATGCCATTCTGCCATCAAAAGACCATAAGTCTTCCCAAATTCATTGTCATAGTAATCAGACAACATAACCGCTTGCTCAAGACCTTCAACACCACACCAGCGTGCTTGAGCAAATGGTAAGTCTGCTGAAATCGTAATTACCACGGTATCAGACATAGCTGAAAGTTCTTTATTAAACGTACGTGTCTGTGTTGAACAAATCCCTGTATCAATTGATGGCACAACGCTAATTACTTTTTTCTTTCCAGCAAAATCAGACAAGCTTTTAATACTTAAATCAGATGCTCGCAATGAAAAATCTGGTGCTGTTTCACCAATTTTTAGTTGTTTACCAATTAAAGTTACGGGATTTCCAAGAAAAGTTGTCATCGTTTATTCCTTCCATTTATGAGAGTTTTTGTGTTATTTGCAATAAAAGAAAGCCTCTTACTCTCCTTTCATTTTACCGAAAAATCTCTTTTTAAACCAAGAATATGCTTGAAAGTTAAAGATACTTGCTTGCCTCTCTAACTGAAAGTGGTGATAAGTGTTCTTTGTTTGTCATGATAAGCGGTCTAACCCAAGCAGCGTTAGTTTTTGACAAATCACGTAATGCTCAAACTATGGCTATATTGATAAAAAAAATCCTTTGAACCAACATTCCTCAGAAGAATCTCTTGGAGTAAATCAACCTTAGTCTGTTCTTTTCTACCAAGCTGATGAAGAATAGCTAGTCTACGCAGCCAGATATTATCATCATGTGCCCATGCTTTCATCACCTTATCAACTCTCTCATCCGTTAATCCAATGCGACCAATAACAACGGCTAATATGCCAATACTATCCCACCACTGTTTGCTTTTTGCAAAATATTCAAGCTTTTCAATATCATCTCATAAGTCAGAAATCTTTGCTTGGGAACTTGACACCCCACGATTATTTTTCTCAAAAATTAATTAGACTATTGCTAAAAATTAGTGCAATAATTTTCTTTCTTGTCGGTCTTTCAAATCTTATCCACTTCCCCTAAATTATCGGTATTTTACTACTAGCATTTGCTAGTTATTTAGTTGGAAAAGTCAATCCTAAAATTAATTCTCAATTATTAAGTAATCTTCCAGCTAATACCTTGGCACAAACAAATAATTTTCTAACCTTTTTATTTACCTTGTCACTTCCTGTCGGAACAATATTATTTAGTAGTTTGTCTTCGTGGAATATCACATCCACTTGGATTACATTTCTAGCTTCAACTGTTGCTGTCTTTAAATTGTCAACTCCTACTGAAACTGTTGCTGATTGAGAATTTTAAAAAAAGAAATCCAAGTTTTCCTTGGATTTCTTTTGGTATTACTTCTCTTATTATTTCTTCTCAATTGGTGCGACGCTGGCTAGTAGTTTTTTAAGTCCAACTTCGGGGAAATTGATTTTTAGTTCTTGAGTCTTTCCTGAGCCCGTAACTGCAAGAACAGTTCCGTCACCCCATTTTCTGTGGTGAGCAATATCTCCGATTTGCCAGTCGACAGCTTCTTTTGAAGCGCCAGAGGCTTGACCAAAAGGTACTCCTTTGACGGCTTTTGAATATGGCTGCACTCCACGTGATGTCGGTTGAACTTTCGCTTTGCGAGCTTGAAGAGCTTGTTGGAGACTCATCCCCTTACCAAAACTCATTGATTGGTCGCTGCTATTGCTATAGCGAACACCAAATGAAGAATTAGCAGGTCGAGCCAATCCTTGGTATTGCAATAACTCATCATCAATTTCACGGATGAAGCGAGATGGACGGTTATAACTTGTTTTACCAAACAAGGTACGTGCATTGGCATTTGTCACAAAGAGCAATTGCTCAGCACGCGTAATACCAACATATGCCAAGCGGCGTTCTTCTTCTAATTCATCTTGATCTTCAGCAGCTCGAGAAAGTGGGAAGACTCCTTCTTCCATACCAATCAAGAAGACAATTGGAAATTCCAAACCTTTGGCAGCGTGCAAGGTCATCAAAGTCACTTCTGCTGTTTCAGCATCGCCATCATCAGTATCTGCAATCAAAGCCAAATCATTCAAGAAACGACTTAGTTTGTCAATACCAGATTCATCTTCTGGGGCATCGTCTTGATTTTCATCAAAGTTTTTCGTAACAGTCAAGAATTCTTCGATATTTTCGATACGTGCTTGGCTTTCAAGTGTATTTTGCACACGAAGGGCATCAAGATAACCTGTCTTATCGAGAACAGTTTCTACCAATTCAGTAACACTGTATTTGTCCAAATCAGCACGAAGATTCATAAGAAGATTAGCCAAATCCCAAACGGCTTGTGCTGCTTTTCCTTTGACGCCTGAAAGCATAATGTTAGCTGATGCATCAAGCAAACTCATGTTTTGAAGATTAGCAAAGTCACGGATTTTGTCAAGCGTACCAGGACCGACACCGCGTTTCGGTTCGTTGACAATTCGTTCATAACTAATGTTATCGGCAGTATTTGCAATAACATTCAAGTATGAAATCACGTCACGAATTTCCTTACGGCTGTAGAATTTTGTTCCACCAACCATAGTATAAGGAATATTTGATTTCAGCAAAGCTTCTTCAATAGTACGTGATTGGGCATTTGTACGGTAAAGTACTGCAAAATCTTTGAAGTTTTTCCCTTGTTCACGGACAATATTGTCAATCGTTGAAGCAACAAAAACAGCTTCTTCACGTTCATCACGCGCACGATAGTAAACGATTTGTTCCCCATCAGTATTTTGTGTCCAAAGTTTTTTCGGACGACGATTACGGTTGTTATTGATAACGTCATTAGCTGCTTGCAAAATTTTCTTAGTGGAACGATAGTTTTCTTCCAACATAACAACCTTGGCTTCGGGATAATCTTTCTCAAAATCAAGGATATTTTGCATATCAGCCCCACGCCAACCATAGATAGATTGGTCAGCATCACCGACGACACAGATATTTTTAAAACGAGATGCTAAAAGTTTCACCAACTGATACTGAGCATGGTTAGTATCTTGATACTCATCTACGTGAATATATTGGTAGCGTTGTTGGTAATAAGCCAAAACATCTGGATTTTGGTCAAACAAACGAAGCGTCAACATGATAAGGTCATCAAAGTCCATAGCTTCGCTTTGACGAAGTTCAGCTTGATAAGCTTTATAACATTTGGCAACAATTTGTGTGTACATGTCACCAGCTTGGTTCTCATATGCAACCTCATCAAGCAAATCATTCTTGGCATTTGAAATGGTTCCAAGGATGGCACGTTCATTCCATTTTTTAGGATCAATGTTGAGGTTCTTTAAAATACGTTTCATGAGCGTACGTTGCTCACCTGGGTCCACAATTGTAAAGTTACGGTTGTAGCCAATATGGTCAGCGTCACGACGCAAAATGCGCACACACATGCTGTGGAAGGTAGCAATCAACGTATCAGCCGTTGCTGGATTCAAGGCCATGGCACGTTCACGCATTTCACGCGCAGCTTTATTGGTGAAGGTAATCGCTAAAATATTCCACGGATTTACAAATTTTTCATCAATCAAATAGGCAATGCGGTGTGTTAACACGCGAGTCTTCCCAGAGCCCGCACCTGCCATAATCAAAAGCGGACCTTCTGTCGTTTTAACAGCTTCAGCCTGCCTATCATTCATACCATTTAATAAAGGATTCATTGTATAAAAGACCACGGAGGTTCTGCCATCAGCTCCCATCAGCCAAGAAAACCATCCGAGATTTATTCCTCTCTATATTAATTATTTTATTAAAATCAATGCTTTTCTATTGTACCATTTTTTAAAGAAATAATGTTGACTGGTTTCACTTTGTTTGACAAATCTTCAAGAAATACGAATGAATGCTGTCACTCTCATCAACTTCAGGATGAAAAGAAAGTCCGATTTGATTGCGATAACGAGCAGCGATGATTTTGCCCTGATGTTTTGACAAAATCTCAACTTCATCTTCTACCTCACTGATGCATGGTGCTCTGATAAAAGTCGCTGGTACTTGACCTAAATCCGCAAAATCAAACGCCGTCGTAAAGCTTCCTAATTGTCTACCGTAGACATTGCGCTTAACGGTGACTGGCAAAGTTGCTAAATAATGCTTTTCCTGATTTTTCACATTTTCAGCTAGTAAAATCAAGCCAGCGCAAGTCGCAAGAACTGGCAAGTCTTGCTGAATCTTTTCTCGCAAGGGTTCTAAAATCCCCAAGTCAGATAATGGTTTTCCTTGTACCGTTGATTCACCACCTGGAAGCACCAAACCGTCTAGCGGATTTTCCAAATCTTTTAGCTGCCGAATCTCAATTGTCTGTGCACCTAATGAGACTAACTTTGCTTTATGCTCTGCAAAATCCCCTTGTAGAGCAATTGAATTTTTTCTTCGTTAATGCCGATCTTGGCTTCGCCGAGATTTTCTGATAACTTGGCAAGTAATTTCTTATCTTGATAATTTGTCACAGCTTGAACGATAGCACGTGTACGTTTTTCAGGGTCACCTGATTTAAAAATACCAGAGCCAACAAAAACACCTTCTGCACCAAGTTGCATCACCAACGCAGCATCTGCTGGCGTAGCCACACCACCCGCCGCTAACAAAACAACTGGTAATTTTCCAGCCTCATGAACTTCTTTGACTAAATCATAAGGAACTTGCAATTCTTTTGCTGCCTGATAAAGTTCATCCGAACGAAGAACTTTAAAACGAACGATTTCTTTTTTCAATGAACGTAAGTGTCGCACCGCCTGGATGACATCACCAGTACCTGGTTCCCCTTTTGAGCGAATCATGCTAGCCCCTTCTGCAATGCGACGAAGAACTTCACCAAGGTTTTTAGCCCCACAGACAAAGGGCACATCAAATTGAGTCTTGTCAATATGATGAAGGTCATCAGCAGGTGATAGCACTTCACTCTCATCAATGTAATCAATCTCAATAGCCTCAAGAATCTGAGCTTCAACAAAATGTCCAATACGAACCTTGGCCATAACTGGAATGGAAACCGCAGCTCAGATATCAGCGGGAATTCTTTCTAGTGCCATAACGGCACAGGCGCCTGCTGCTTCAGCGATTCTTACTTGTTCAGGAGTGGTTACATCCATAATCACTCCACCTTTGAGCATTTGAGTTAATTGCTTGTTAAGTTGATAACGTTGGTCTGCCATAAAAACACCTCATTTACATTTTTATTGCTTTTCATTATAATAAAAACTGACATGGTATCAAGCGTCACTTAAAAACTTTTTTATAGGGTCAGATTGGAGATACTATGCTTACATATTCATTGGATAAAAAGGGTGCTATTCCCCTTTACGAACAACTTTATCGTGCAATCAAAAAAGATATTACCATTGGGATTTTAAAAGCTGGAGAAAAATTACTATAAAAACGTTACCTTGCCAAACGCCTTGGCATATCTATCGTCACGGTTGAAACCAGCTATCAACAATTAAAAGCTGAAGGCTATATTTACAGTCAAGCTAAAAAAGGATTCTTCGTTTCAGAAATCAATCCACATCATCCGCCCGTTGAAAAAAATATAAGGTTACTTTCAAATCCAGAAAGCAGGCCAGATGAAGCCAAAACTTATTTACGACTTAGTAATAACCAGACCAATTCCGAAACCTTTCCATTTGCTACGTGATCAAAATTGTTCATCAAGTTCTTAATAACTGCCAAGATGAGCTTGTTCACCCCTCATCAAGTAAAGGTGTTCTACTACTAAGGCAAGCTATCGCTAAACACCTAAATGACTATCGCGGAATGGCTGTCGACCCACGCCAAGTTATTCAAAAATCGGTAAAATTTATCAGCAATTTCACATCAAAAAAATCTTCATTGATATGGAAAATGATGGACTTAGTATGTCACAACTAAGCAAAACCGATGCCGATATTGTCCATCTTTCTCCTTCGCACCAATTTCCTACAGGAGCTATTTTATCTATCGGCAAACGTTATGAGCTATTAAGCTGGGCAAACCAAGGCAATCGTTATATCATTGAGGTTGATTATGATAGTGAATTTCGTTTTCAGGGCTTACCAATTCCTAGCTTACAAGAGATTGATAACCTCGGAAAAGTCATTTATATCAATACTTTTAGCAAAAGCTTGGCTTCAACTCTACGTATTAGTTATATGATTTTGCTACCGCAATTATTGGAATGCTTTGAAAAGCAACTTAGCTTTTACAATAACACTGTCTCAAATTTACAACAATACACCCTTGCTTACTTTATCAACGACGGTTATTTTGAAAAGCATTTAAATCGTATGCGACTTTTTTTATCAGAAAAAACGTGATAGTCTGATTCAAAGATTATTAGACAGTCCTCTCAAAAATCACATCAGCATTCATGAAGAAGAGTTTGGTTTGCATTTTATTATGACCATAAAAAGTGACCTAGCAGAAGATGACATTTGCAGGCAAGCTCTGGCAAATGGATTGCAAATGACAGCTATTTTTCACTATTATCAAGGGGAAAACAAGCACTTTGACAAGTCTTTCATCGTTAATTATGCTAATATTTCTAATCAAGATATCGAAAGTATCATTAATATTTTATCGCAAATCATTCTTTGATTTTTTGTAATTTATATTTTTTTCCAAACGATTCAAAAAATACTATTGACAGAGTTCGGTTCTTGCTTTAATATAGTATTCAAATCAAATAGCAAACCGAATGATGTCATTCAGGAGAAGAAAGCTTGCCTTTCGCCGAAGGAGTTACGCTCTCAGGTGTCATAGACAGGACTGGGTGATGGACGGACTTCTGGAGAGACCTAGTCATTTTTAATGACACTAGTGACCTTTCGTTAGTATGTTTTTAAGGACTGAGTATTGTAATACTAACATGAAAGAACTAGACAGGCGCCGAAGGGGCAAGGCTAGACACACAGCTAGCTCAAACTCTCAGGCAAAAGGACAGAAGATAAGAATCGATTAACAGGTAAGGTGTATTATCTTTGTCAGTCTTCTTATCACTTTTCAGGAGTTATCACTACGATAACTCCTTTTTTCTATTCTAACTGTCATCATAGGACGCTATGTTTTATAGGAGACTTATTCGTATATGCTAAACTTTTTTACAATGCTAGATGATATGGTCTGGGGTGCCCCACTGCTTATTCTGTTGGTGGGAACAGGGATTTATTTAACTGTTCGGCTTGGCTTACTCCAGGTTTTAAAATTACCTAAAGCCTTTAAATTAATTTTCGCAGACGATAAAGGTCAAGGGGATATTTCTAGTTTTGCCGCTCTTGCTACTGCTCTTGCAGCAACAGTAGGTACTGGTAACATCGTTGGTGTAGCAACAGCTATCAAAGCTGGTGGTCCTGGAGCCCTATTTTGGATGTGGATTGCTGCTTTCTTTGGAATGGCAACAAAATACTCTGAAGGACTTCTTGCCATCAAATACCGCACACGCGATGATAACGGCGAAGTTTCTGGTGGACCAATGTACTATATCTTAAATGGTATGGGTAAACGCTGGAAACCACTTGCCATTTTCTTTGCTGTCGCTGGTATCCTTGTTGCTTACTTTGGTATTGGTACTTTCTCACAAGTTAACTCAATTGCTTCATCACTTGAAAATTCATTTGGCTTAGCGCCACAGATTGTAAGTATTGTTGTTGCTGTAATTGTTGCCATCATTATCTTCGGTGGAATCAAATCAATTTCAAAAGTTGCCGAGAAAGTTGTTCCTTTCATGGCGATTATCTACATCCTTGCAACTTTAGCTGTCATCTTTACAAACTTCGATCAAATTCTTCCAGCATTTGGTCAAATCTTCACTGGTGCTTTTACTGGTACGGCTGCTGTCAGTGGTTTTGCTGGTGCCGTTGTTAAAGAAGCCATCCAAAAAGGTATCGCGCGTGGGGTCTTCTCAAATGAATCTGGTCTAGGTTCAGCTCCGATTGCTGCTGCCGCTGCTAAAACAGAAGAACCTGTTGAACAAGGTCTTGTCTCAATGACTGGTACTTTTATTGATACGATTATCATTTGTACTTTGACTGGTCTTTCAATCATCGTTAATGAGAAATGGACTGTAGCTGGTCTAGAAGGTGCCCCTCTGACTCAAGCAGCATTCTCATCTCTCTTTGGAACTCCTGGTGCTCTTGCTTTAACTTTCTGTCTTGTTTTATTTGCCTTTACGACAATTCTTGGTTGGTCTTACTACGGTGAACGCTGCTTTGAATTCCTTTTCGGAACAAAACACATCAAACTTTATCGCGTTATTTTTGTCATCATGGTTGCTCTTGGTGGATTCTTAAAACTTGAGCTTATCTGGATTATTGCTGATATCGTTAATGGTCTTATGGCTCTACCAAACCTTATCGCTCTACTTGCTCTGTCACCGGTTATTATCCGTGAAACAAAAAATTATTTTTCTCGCATGAAATAAAGCAAACACTCCTGAACGATTTCAGGAGTGTTTTTTAATGTGATTCTAGGTATTGTTCAATCACTTGAAAAACACCTGATTTAGCATTCGATGGTGCTATAAAGTTTGCAGCAGCTTTTACTGCCTCGCTAGCATTTTCCATCACATAAGAATATTTTGCTAAGCGTAACATAGCGATACCGTTATCGCCGTCTCCAAATGTCATGACTTGGTCAGCTGAAATGCCTTTTAATGCCATCAGTTCTTTTATCCCTAGCGCTTTGTCAATACCAGGTAAAACCACATCAATAGCCCCAAATCCACTAGCCATTGGCACTAAATCAGGAAATTCTCTTTTGAAATCTCGGCTAACCTCTTCAAATAAATCCATAGGAAGTTGCATGGTGATTTTATTAATCTTTTCTTGCGGTAAGTCAAGCATACTATCAAGTAAAATCACATTCAGAAAGCTGGCATTATAATACTTTAAGTGTTTTGGATTGCCTAGATTCTGGCAGCTATAAGCTTCTTTTGTCATGTACGAATGCTCGGGCGATGAGATCACGATATGATAGTCATCAAAATGATTCTCATAATATTTTAAAAAGTGCTGCAGTTGCTGCGCGCTTAGATTTTTCAGGTAAATCGTCTGGTCCTTAACAAGTAAATGACTACCATTACCAACAACATAAGCCAAACGATTGGCCAAATTTCCAAACACAATCTTCATTCGAGAGATTTGATTACCTGTCGCTACAACTGCGATGAGCTATAAAGTACCGTTGCTGTCATTCCCCAACGTTGTGCTACAATCACGACACCTCGTCCAGTTATTCCAGCATCACTACGATTGGATTCGACTGTATTGTTGTAAAGATAAGTACAGACAGTTGTCGGCAAAATTTAGCTCTATAATTTCTGTAGTGGGTAACTCCACTGTGGAATTATAGGGCTTT
>ERZ1034915.737-NODE-737-length-20967-cov-21.438839_pt1 | contig 20967 bp, 13 predicted proteins | sample MGYA00520592_ERZ1034915 | MGnify/ENA primary metagenome ERZ1034915 (study PRJEB33766, sample SAMN09781787) | gut metagenome | biome: gut microbiome | host: Homo sapiens | place: Madagascar | study: EMG produced TPA metagenomics assembly of the PRJNA485056 data... | reverse complement strand
CGGGGCGTTTCTGCCCCGCGGGACGCAAAGCGCGGGGCACGGGCTGTTCGAATCCCTCTCTTTTACTGCCCCATAAAATCCGCGCATAACAAAAAGAGCAACACCCCATAAGGTGCTGCTCTTGGTGCGACCGGGAGGATTCGAACCTCTGGCCTTCCGGGTCGGAGCCGAACGCTCTATCCAGCTGAGCTACGATCGCTTATGTATGAAAAACGCCGTTACAGCGTATTTCAATCTTGTAAAGTAGTCAATTTCCAATAGTGGTCAATTCGTGGTCTGACTACCGTTGACCACCGCGTTTTTGCAAGCGCAAATCACGCTGTATCGAACAAAAACGAGCCTAAAACCTGCCCTGTCGCAGTTGTCGGAGAACTACGACAGGATGGTATAGACTGGCGTTGGAACGTTAATTTTGTTGGTTATGCACATTTACCGCCAAAACAAGAAAAAGCCCATTGTTGATTGTCACAACAGGCTTTTTCGACATTTTGCAGCACCACTGCACAGTAGTGGTCAAATGGTGGTCAACTGCGAATGGGCAGAAATTCGAGGAGCCAAGAAACAGAAAATTGGGACAGAGCCAATACACTATTCGGAAATCATTTCGGCAAATAGCTCTTTCAAAAAATCATCCACACCGCCCGCAGCCTGAATTGTGGCAATGATCAAATCATCCGGGACAACGCGGGTAAAATCAATGACATATCCTGCATGGCGGGCAAGCTGCAATGTATTTATCAATACAGCTGCGCCCCGCGGCGTGCCAGAATTTCGGCAGCCAAGGTGCGGGCATCTACTTTGCCGTCCATCCGGCGGCAGTCGGCACGGGTCTGTTCAGTAACCTCGTACCCTTCCATACGCGAAGATGCCAAAGCGTTTTCCAATGCCTGATCGCGGGTAATGGGTGCCATATACAAAACCGCCTTTCCTATCATTCTGTATCCATTATAAACGATAAGCCGGGCAAAAGCAATCACGCTTTTGCCCGGCTTTTACTTGGTGCACCGGGTATGAGCAAGAACTAGGTGGTAAAAGACTGCTGCGCGCTAAACAGTAAAGAGCGTTGGCTGAAAGAAAGGAGCATCGTGAGGTGGACTTTGATGGAAACCGGATGCCAGAAAAAATGCTGGAGAGAAAACTTCCGAACGGACGAGTGGAAATCACATCGCAGGTTGCATAGGGTCAGATGAGTGTACTATTATAGACGAAGGACTTGCAGAAACGGGATACTGTAGTATTTTCAACTATAACGAGCTCTTACATTCAAACAACTGAATTGCAATGTAATGAAAAATATTTTTTATGAGTAAATTACAGAGCTTGTGCCAAGATGGATTGCTTTGTCGTTACATAGAGGATTCAGCTGTTTATACAACCAAGATTATGGAGTTTTCGCTGCGGTGAGCTGCACAATACGACCTCCGGCATCAGCGGGCAACCGCCCATACAGGCGTCGCGTTGGGGACAGTCCGGGCAACTTGTGCGCAGGCTATGGCGGAATGCGTCGAACGCTGGACTATTCCAGACATCCTCAATGCTGCTGCCGCGCAGGGAAACGCCAAAGCGCTTTTCTTGGTCAAAGCTGCACGGCATCATTTGCATATCGGCGCTGACGTAGCAGGAAAAACGCCCACCCTCACAGGTGTCCAGCGACTGTGGGGTTACGCTGCGGCAGTGGTTCACGATGCCGGGTACCGTGCAACTGTCCACACCAATTTTATAGGCGTGTGATCCCTTGTCCACATAAGAAAAAAACTGTACCACACGGGGGTCGTCATCGGCGAGCATATTTTCTTTACTGCCCAGACCCGCAGGCTTATGCAACAGAAAAACAATGCCGTTGATGCCGTGCGGAAAGTTCTCTGTTTCCAGGCGCTGCAGTGCCTCATCCATGGTGTTTTTGCCCAATACATAGTGAACGTTTGTCTTTACACCTGCGTCCAGCAGCAGTTGAATGGCCCGCAGTGTGTAGGCGCTACGGTACCAGCTTACGGCTACTGCGCCGCAGTATTCCTTGCACAGCTGCGCCAATTTCGGCGTCATACCGTAGCCGGAGGTCGTAAAGTTTGGCACAATTTCGTTCTCGCGGCAAATCTGCAAAAGCTCTGCAAAATGCTCATGCTGGTCAGGGTCACCGCGCCCACCCAGGGCAAACTGGTTGGTGCGGTGGCGGCACTGCCGGGCAATCCAGCGGAAATCCTCCACCGTCATGTTGGGTTCCTCTACAGTCAGACCACTCTGGTAGCAGCCGATGCCTGCCTTGACGCAGAGTCCAGTGCGCCCATGGATGCAGTGCCCCATGACGCCCACATCGATCAGGTGCGGAAAGGCAGCCATAAAGGGGTCAACGTTCGTATCCAGTCCGTTTTCGATGATGCCAGAACGGACATACGCCCCCGTTTTGGGGTCAAAGACGGAAAAGAAGGAATACTTGGGGTCGCGGATAACATACGGCATAATACCCTCCCTACATCAGGTGCAGCCTTTGGCGGCTGTCTCCACCATACGATCCGAGACGATCAGCGGTGTGGGAATGCCGTGGTGGCGGGCATAGAGAATGCCGTCGATGTAATTACCGGGGCAGGAACCCAGGCAGTTGACGAGATAGTCCACATCTTCCAGCTGCGGGTATTTTTTAAATTCGTTGCATACCGTGCCGCCCGCCGCAACAATGATATCATGCAGGGCGGTGTATTCCAACTCGCTGTTGGTGGAAAGCAGAAAAATTTTCCCGACAAAGGTGATGGCGGCGTCAAGGTCGAGCAGTTGCTCATACCAACAGATGTTGAGGCGGATGTGCTGCTGATCAATGTAGCCATAGTCCCAGTCGCCGGGCTGGGCAATGCGCAGGCGGGTGGCATCCATACACTTGTCGCCAATGTAACGGGAGATTTTGCCGGTCTCCCGGTTGAGGATATTCTTTTCCGAGATGCTGATGGAACTATCGCGGAAAGGCTCATTGTTCTGCTCAGCGTACAGTTCACGGGCTTCTTCGCGGATAAACTCGCCCCAGCCGTCGTAGGTGGCGACGGTGTAGACCTTTTCTACATCGCCCAGTGTGATATGAGCATTGCGCACATTCTCAAGGAAGTCCTTGCGGGTATCCAAACCGTATCCGAAAGGAATCTGGGACAAACTCGCACTGCCATCCTCTGCCACACAGCGGGGGTCATCAGTCCAGTCAAAGGCATCCATGTCCTTTTCTTCCACATCGGGGAAATCGTAGTTGTATTCTATACAGGATTTCAGCAGATCGAGCAGTTCCTGGATATTTGTAACGTTTTTGGCTTGCTCAACAGGTCGCCCGCGCATTTCCAGATAGCCTTCGTCGCCGAAGTCCGCCTGCGGGGCAGCCATAGCGTAAGAAAGGTTGGTGCCGTCCTTCAGCACGATGCCGACAGTGACGCTGTAGCTGCTGGAACTGGAATTTGTCACAAAATCAGTACGAAATTTCATACAGAACTCCTTGCTTTGAAACCGTCAGATATGGTAAAACAGCAGCTTGCCGTCCTCATAGGTGACCTTGTAGACGGACATGCCGGAACCGTGGTGGAAAATACTGTTGAGCCGCTGTGCGGTCGAAACATCCAAATCCGGCGAGAGATATGCCTGGAACGCCTTGCGGTGGGCGAAGGCATCGGCGGCAATCACGCGCAGCGTGGTAGGCAGCCGCAGCGTTTTCAGCTTGTCGTGCTTGGAATCCTCCGGGGTGAACATGTACTCCGAAATTTGTGTAATGCCCTCATCCAGGACGACCTCTTTCAGGCCGTCGCACCAGGCAAAGACGCGGTCGGCGGGATTGCGGATAGTGCCGGGCAGATGGACGCGCTCCAAGTGTTTGCAGTCGGCAAAGGCGAAGCGACCCAGCAGCACCACACCGTCGGGCAGGTCAACGTCCTGCAGGCGCGGGCAGTTTTCAAAAGCGCTGTCGCTGATTTCAAACAGCCCCTCGCTGAAATGGACATGTTCCAGTCCGTGCAGTTCCTTAAACGCTTTGGCTGGGATTTCTTCCAGTGTCGAGGGAAAGTAAATCTCCCTCAACTCGTTATGACCCACAAAGGCTTTGGGGTTGAACGCGGTAACACCCTCCGGGATGTGGAGCACTTCCTCACTGCCCACATACTTGGAGATGTAGCCTGCCTTGGAGTAGATAAAGCGCGGGTCATGCTTGCGCATCTCCAACTCGCGGCGGCGAGCCTCGCGTTTAGCCTCCTCGGCAGCCTTCGCGGCGGCCTTCTCGGCGGCAGTCTGCACCAGATTCAACTCCTCATAGTAGGCGGAGGGGTCTTTGCCCAGCACCTTGCGGAGGTAGAGTTCAAAGGCGATGAAGTCAAAATCTTCATGCGCCCGTTTGAGGGCGCGGGTGGTGGATTCTTTCTGCCACTGGCTGGCTGTCGCCAGCATCGCGTTAAAAGCATCCTCGGTGGGGAGCGGTGTGCCGGAAGGTTTCAGCAGGCCGATTTGAACGAAGTAATCGCTCAGGGGCATCCCGTATTTTTCCTGAGAGCTGTTTTGCATGGTTTTGTACTTAGCGGCAAAGTCAGGATTTGCTGCAATTAGGTCTTTCAACTGGGAAAACTCCGGTCCAGTGGGGTAGCGGCTCTTGAGTTCTTCAATAATAAGGTCGGTATCGACAGAAATGGGTCTGCCGCCCTTTTTGGCTACCATGGTATACCCATAGGCGGTCAGGAAATCCGATCCGGTAGCATACCCCAATTCGTGACCGATTTTCGAAGCGCGACTGGCCCATTTTTCGTGGTTCTTGCCAAACTGAACCAAAATCTTATCCTGGTGCGCGGCATTAATTTTGGAGAACAACTTGTCCATTTTCTCTTTCAAGTCAGCAGGTTCCTGCCCGATGGGAATGATCATACAAATACCTCCTTCATATGGGTGAATTTATTCTTCCTCTGTCACGGTCAGCGTCAACTCACCCTTTAGCGGGTGTTCAGCGGTCAAATGCAGACCGTCGGCTGTCAGATGCTTTTCCTCCTGCGTCAGGTAAGCACAGTCGGCCAGCATGGCGGCTAGTTCGGTCAAATCCAAATCGGGGCAGATGCCTTGCAGGATGCTTTCCGCTATGCAGATGTAGCCTGTCACGGTTTCCGGGTCATACTTTGCCGCCAACGCAAGCTCCAGTGAGTCTGCGATGGGCTGTGCCGGGCCTTTGCTCTCAAAACGGACTTCCACCGATGTTGCCTTGCGGTTGTCCAGCACCAGAACGGCATATTTTTTGAATGCGTCGGGATCCTCTACATAAGGCTCGGGGGTATCGTCCCCGGCAATCAGTTGGTTGAGTTCTTCCTCTTCTTTTTGGGTAAGGTTTATGAATGTGTCCTCACACTCGCCCTGTACGCCACAGCCCTCCGGTAGAACGGTGCGCAGGTAATCTGCCAGCTGCAGCGGTGTAGTGTGATTGTCAAAGGGCGCCAGTGTCGCCTTAGGGGCGGGGTCGCACTCGCCGTGCGGTGCGGCAAGCTCATCCTCGATGGCTTTCAGCCGGGCATCGATTTCTTTATTGCGGTCGATGAAGCCCCTTTCTGTCTCTAGACATTTGGCCGAAGCAACCTCGTGCTGCTTTTGCAGCTTCTCGATTTTGGATTCCAGTTCACGCTTCTCCCGCATTTTGAAAAAGCCCAGCTTTTCCTGCGCAATGCGAGCGGCGACAATTTCGTCATTCAGGTCGTTGGCCTCTTTCAGGAAGAAGCCTGTGTTGATCTTTTCTTTGATATCGGTCTGCTCTGCAGTGATGCGGGTACGCTCCTCCTCAAGGGTAGTCTTGTCATCGGCGTGGTCGACCCAGTATTGCTCGTAGGCAGCAGCGCGGCGCAGCTGGCTGCGCTTGACTGCGCATGTGGCAAGGACCTGGTCGTGGTGCTGCTTTTTGCTGTCGGCGTCGTGCAGGGCTTTTCGGTCAGTCCATTTCTGAATAGTGTCACTGCGCAGCGCCAGGGCTTCCTCGGTAAAAGTGTAGTCCTTCACATAATAGCCGTCGTAGTAGGTGTAGCAGCAGGAGTTGCGGGTATTGTTTTCGATAAGGACGGCGTTCTTGCAGATCTGCAGGCAGAGACCGTCTTCCGCAGACAAGTCGTAGGCTCTTTCCAGAAGTTTCATGCAGTCATCGGAGATCTGGGTGTGCTGCTCCCAGGCAGACTTTGTCATCTCGCTTTTTTCGGTGCCGAACTCCTTGTCAGCCTCGTCGCTGACGGCCACCACACAGTTGTTGAGTTTGCGTGCCATCTGGGTGCGGAATGCGGGCGTACAGATATCGATGCCGGTTTTCTTTTCCAGTGTGCGGGCGTCTGTAAGAATAAAGGATGGCTGCAATAGGAGCGAGCGCGCCTCGTCCGTTCCGGGATGATTCTGGAAGTTTTCGCAGTACAGTGACAGCAGACAGGGCAGCACATCGGCGGTCTCGTCTTTGATTTGTGCGGACAGCGCGGTTTTTTCGGTCTCGTCGGCGTACTGCATCGCGTTGCTCCAGGCGTCGAAGCCCTCCTTAATACGGTTGCGCAAGCGATTTGTCTGCCACACGGCAGCCTTACCTTTCAGGAACCAGGCACGAGAGTTAGTGGGGTCCTTCTCGATGACCTTGTCGATGTAGTTTTCGGCATCGACATTGTTGTCGGCAGTGAGGGATACTTCCGCCAGGGATATATAGCTGCGCACCAACAACGCATCTGTATCCGACAGAACCTTGGCAACATCAGCAGATGTCACTGGCGCGGCAGGGGCAGTGTCATGCGTATCGCCCTGCTCATCATCATCCTCGTCGGCTGTGGAGAGGATCGGGGTGCGTTCTGCCTGCAGATCGGCGGTTTCCTCAGCAGTTTCGTCGTCCTCCTCATCCTCGTCCAAAGGCGGTGCCGCGACACCCGCATCCAACATTGCACCGATTTCCGGTGTGCGCATTGCGTCTAAGATATCGTCACCGGTGGCGTATTGAGAATGAAAATTTATCTTCCACGAAACCATGGAATTAATGCTTGGCTTCCAATTCATTTCAATCTCAGTGCAATAATCCAGGGCAACGGGCAATTCCTGATAGAGTGTCAGCAACAGGGGATTGTCTGCATTGTTCGCGCTGATTTTCTTCATCAGTGCAATGGTATTCTTCACCATTTTGTTCAGCTGTTTTTCATAATCGTGTTTCTGGGGCGTGAATTCGCCTAAGGAAAGGCCATGGTTCAAATCGTATTGCAGCTGAGAAAAGAGCAGCGCAGGTTTTGCATAGATATTGTACAAAACCTTGGCTACGGAGTCTGTATCTTCCAACTTGATCTTCGTAAGCTGCGGGGCGTTCAAGGGGTAGCCCTCGTATGGTACATCCAACTCGATCGTGTCCAGCATTGCCTGCATAGTCTCCACAGGAATATCTTCTCTGGAGGTACCGTTCAGCGGGGCAAAGGTAATCACCTGACTACGTTCTGCTGTGACAGGAAAATTCACCTGATAGACGGGATCCAGTTCACAGCCAAAATGCAGGATTCCCGGAAGCTGATCCTTGCCGAGGGTGAGGGCGGTTATGCTGTCTTCATCACCCTGTAAAAGCTTTGTAGTTATAGTTGTGGTTTCCAACAGGACCTCCCGGAATGAATCCCGGCATGTCGGTTCAGGCATCCCCTTTGCGCTATCTCGTTGCGACTGTAAGCTGGAATTGATCACGAAAGCACTGCGTTTCTCAATGTCAAGAGAATAAGTCGCATTGCTGCCGTTATCCAGCCACATAATAAAATCGTGGTCGTTCACATTCTCCGCATAGTTGAAGCCATCCGGCACGGCGATCGTGTAGTTAAAGCCGTGGGCGCGCCGCCCGCTGGTAAAGGTAAAGCTGTATGCCATAATAATGCCCTTCCTTCGTGCTTTATTTTTTACAAAAAATCATCCACCACAAGATAAACATTGCGGCAATCAGTATAAAAATCGTGAGCATGGCAGTTCCTTTCAGCAAACGATTTGCGCTTTGCTACCGCCGGTTTTATCCTTTGTGACAACGATTTGCTTATCGATGCGCTCCTTCAGCTCAGCCACATGGGAAATTATGCCTACCAATCGGTTGCCTTGCGTCAGCCCTACAAGTGCGTTCATCGCTTGTTCCAGCGATTCTTCATCCAGCGAACCAAAGCCCTCGTCCACAAACATCGTATCCAGCCGGATGCCGCCCGCACCGGACTGAATCTCGTCCGACAACCCCAACGCCAGGGAAAGCGACGCCTTGAAGGATTCACCGCCGGACAGCGTTTTTACGCTGCGTTCGCTGCCGTTATAATGGTCGATGACATCCAGATCCAGCCCGACCTGGGAACGGTTATTTTCCGCCCCGACACGGCGCTTCAGCTCATACTGCCCGCCGGACATTATCATAAAACGCACGTTGGCACGGGAAATAATGCGGTCGAAATAGGTCATTTGGATGTAGGTTTCCAGCATGATCTTTTCTTTGCCGGCAATGTTTCCGTTTGCTGTATTGGAGAGTGCGCGCATCCAGCGCAGTTTTTCTTCTGTTTCGCCAATCGTATCTATCTGCCGCCGGATATTTTCCAGTACACGGCTGTTTGCTGCAAGGCGCGCGGCGATTATTTCCTTTCGGACGCTGAGCTGCCGTTTTTCTGCTTTCTGCTGCAAAATGGCAGCTTTTACCGCCTCTGTATCAATTTCTTTTGTTCCGGCAAGGCTTTGTGTATAGGATTGCACAGCGCCCTGCAGCCCGGAAATGTTCTTTTCGCATTCGGCACAGGCTGTTTCCGCACTGCGGAGGGCAGTCTCCATTGCCGCCTTACGTTTATCAAGCGTTTGCATAACCGCATTTGCCTCGGCGCTGCTCTTGTATTTCAACTTGCCGGACAGATCCGCAAGCCGCGCTGTAATCTCATCCAGTCGGCTGTCAAGGGCAGTCTGCGCCTTTTCCAGCTCGCTGCGGGAGGTTTGGCTGTCAGTCAGTTCGGCTTCCTTGCGGGGGAGTTCCTTGTCCAGCGCAGCTTTGCGGAGCAGCCGGTCTGCTATATTTTTCAGCTCTCCTGCAATGCCTTCGGACTCGGTCGCGGTCTTCTGCATGGCCTCACGGCAGCACCGATCCAGATCTTCAAGATTCGTACAGTTCAAGAGCTGCTCTGCCTTCCAAAGAAGATTTTCCTTGCTTGTTTCCAGCTGACCTGCCACGTTTCCTGCCTTGACGCTGGCTTTGGTGGTGACATCCTCTGCCATCTCCGCTGAAGTTTTGTAAGCCTCCAACTGTTCCTTTGTAGGGGCCTCTGTCGGCTTGCGTGCTGGATTCGGGTGACTCAGGGAACCGCAGACAGGGCAGGGACAGCCGTCCACCAGTGTTTCGGACAACACACCCGCCTGCGCATCGAGGTATAGGCGCTGCATACGCTCATACGCTTCTCGCTTGCTTCGGGAGGCGGCAGCCTTGGTATTGTAATCGTTCTGTGCCTGCTGCAGCCGTCTTTCCAGCGCCGTGTAGGCGGATTCATCCCCGTTCAACCGAACAAGTTCCTGATACCGTTCATCCAGCGCTTTTCTTTGGTTTTCCAACGAAACCTTGTTGGCACCGACATCCTGCAGCAAGGTCTGCTCCTTCTTCATCGCGGCAATTTCATCGGTCAGCAAGGCAGCTGTTCGGGCGGCGTTGGCTGCATTTTTGACGATTTCGTCCCGGTTTTTCTGCAACTCGGAACAGATGCGCATCTTGCTTTCCAATTCGTCATAATCCGGCAGTTGGGATTTGATGGCGGCCAGTTCCTCTGTGATTTGCTGAATTTCCGGCTGTTTCATTGTAGCGCTGTCCAGCGTCTTTTTTGCAGTCGCTTGCTCTTGTTGTGCCTGCTCAAGCTGCTGCTGCGCCTTTTGCAGGGCGTCAGCCGTTTTTTCCCTTTCCGCTGCTGCGGCAAGAACAGACGTGCTTTCGTCAAGGCACTTTTCGCAAGCAGAAATTTTCTCTGCCACCGCCGCACTTTGCTGCGTATCCTGTTCGATCAGCTTTTGAATCAGTGCCAAAACTTCGGCGTTTGTCAGTTCCTTGTTTTTGGCTTTGTTTACCTCCGGATTCAAAATGTCGTCCGTATCGCAGACTATGCCGTCGATATACTGGCGGATACTCCGCGCTGTCTCTTCATATACAGCCTTCTGTTTCCCACTCTCTTCCTTCAGCAGTTCCTGCAGTCTGAAATAGTTTTGGGTGCGGAATATTTTTTGAAAGATCTTCTTGCGTTCCTCGGTGGAGGCAAGCAGCAGCTTTAGAAAATCCCCCTGCGCTATCATGGCGATTTGGGCAAACTGATTGCGGTCGACGCCCATAATAGATAAAAGCGCCTGGTTTACCTCCTTCAGTCTTGTCACTACACGCCCATCAGGGTAATACAATTCGGCGTTGGCTTTTTCTGTGGTAAACCCTTCGCCGCGGCTCTTGGGACGAACATATTCCGGATTTCGTCTGACAGTATAGGTTTTTCCGTCATAGGCAAAGGTAAGCTCCACCTCCGTCGGGGTTGCCGGATCCGCGTATTTGGAACGGAACATATTGACATCGCGGGTATTGCCGCTGGCCTCCCCGTACAGGGCAAAGGTAATGGCATCAAAAATGGTGGTTTTGCCGGCACCTGTGTCCCCAGTAATCAGGTACAGACCACCTGTACCCAACTGATCCAACGCAATTGTGGTTTTTCCTGCATAGGGTCCAAAGGCAGACATCGTAAGCGTAATCGGTCTCATAGCGTATCCTCCCAAATTTTTTCTACAAGGGAAGCCACAAAAGCGGTCTGCTCGTCAGAAAGCGGTATCCCGTTTTGCATTTGATAAAATTCGGAAAAAAGGGAAAGGGGAGATCGATTTTCCACATTTTCTGCGCCGTTGACTTCGGCAGTGTGGCGGGTACGGGTGTTGTCATAATCCAGTTTCATCAGGTTGCGGTAAATGACCCGCAGCTTGGCAACTGCATCCGGAATATCTTCCTCGTCCGTCAGGGTGATGTGTGTATAATCTTCTCGGTAGCTTGTCCCCTCATAAAAATCGCGTCGGGTCAGCTCAGTGTACGCGCCTTTCAGTTCCACCATATCATGTCTGGGAACCAGCGGTATCGCCCGAATGTGCAGATGCCCCTTTTCGCCCAATTCGACTACTGTGACGGACTTTTCTCTGCGGGCCTCCGAAAAAGAATATTTCAGGGGCGAACCGCAATAGCGGATACGCCCGGAGTCCATATTCTGGGGATTATGGATATGCCCCAGTGCCACATAGTCAAAATTCGCAAAAACAGCGGCATCCACGTTGTCTGTGCCACCGACAGAAACCTCCTCGGAGTCGCATCTCTCGGCACCGGTGACAAACTGATGCGTGATCAGCACATTGCGCACAGATGTATCCAAGTGCATTTCACGGATTGCCACTGCTACCGCATCCGTATAGCCGGCAATTTCCTCCTCAGGGAAAAATCTGCGTACATGGGCAGGTTTAAGAAACGGCAGCATATAAATATGTACCGGTCCATAGCTGTCTTGCATAACAAAAGGCTGGATGCTGCCGTCATACACCGGAGAAAGATGGATGCCGGCAGCATCGATCAACCGATTGGCAAAAGCGAGGCGTTCAGGGGAATCGTGGTTGCCACTGATGATAAAAACCGGTAGCTTGCGCTGTGCCAGCCGCACCAAAAAACCATCCAGCAGTTCTACGGCTTCGGCGGCGGGCACACTTTTGTCGTACACATCGCCGGCAATCAGGACAGCATCCGGCTGTTCCTCATCGATGTGATGAAGAATTTTTGTCAGAATGTAGGCTTGGTCATCCAACAGGGAAAATTCATTGACGCGTTTTCCCAGATGCAAGTCAGAAAGATGGATCAGTTTCATAGGCGTAGCACCGCACAAGGTGCCGGTCACTCCCTTCGTTATAGGCATTACAGGATCTGCGCAAAGATCCTGTCCAGATCCTCCTGGCAGGACGGCAGTGTTTCCAACACATGGTTGTCAATGGCGTTGAGCATGGTTTGCTCTTTTTCTGCCAGGCGATCATAGACATTTTTATCCATAGACCAGTCGGTGTCGTCCACCCGATACATCAGCCCCATATAGTAGTACTGAGTGTATTGCCCAGCAGGAAGTCCCAGACGGTGGATACGGTCTTTAGACTGCAGCAGGTGAACCAGGTTGTAGCTGTATTCATAATAAACCGCATCGTGGCAGATACTGTGCAAAGAAACGGACTCTGCCAAGGTATGGGGGTTCGTCAAAAGCACCTGAAACCGCCCTGCCTTAAAATCATCCATGATAGTAAGCCGCTCTGCCAGCGGGATCTCGCCGTAAATACATTTGGTGGCGATACCCTGCCGATTAAGTGCATCGGAAAGCTCGCGTATGGAGCTGACAAGTACGCACCATACTATGACTGGTTTTCCCTGCTGCACAAGGTCAGATGTCAATTTCACACAGGCGGTAAACTTTGTGGCGGGCGGGCTGTTGAGAATCAGCCGCCGGATCTCCTCACTGAAATCTGCAAAATCAATTTCTTCAATACTTCGGTTCTCATCATCCAGCAAATATTTGAAGTCTGCCAGATTCAGGGCAGAAAGCAGATTTTGCGGGTTGCTCTCCAACTGCATCAAACGAATAAGCAGTCCCAGCTTGTTACGCGCATATTTTTTAGACAAAATGGACAGCAGACGGTTTTCATTGACCGAAGCGGCGGCAAATGCAAGCTGATCCGCCTCTGCCGCAGGTACCAAAAGCTGTGCCTTGGTCGTGCGGCAGAAAAACGGCTGCAGCTTATCGTTGATATTCTGCACATCCTGCCCGGTAGGGTTCTTCAACGTTTGCGGAGAAAACCGGAAAAACTCATCATATTCATCGGGGTATAGGATATGGAGCATATTGTAGATATCTCGGTATGTGTTGGGAATGGGCGTTCCTGTCATGGCTACAACGTAGCAAGCGTATTTGGCAAGTTCCACCGCATGGGTGGCGTAGGCACCATTAATGCGCTTGACCTTGTGTACCTCATCCAACACCAGCAAGGTATCTTTAGACACGATTTCCGTCAATTCCGGCAGGATTCCACCCACAGACTCATAATTGACAAGAAACAGATTACACAGCCCCGAATCCAGTTTCAGACCGTTGCGCCGACTTTTGGTTGTGACATATTGCGGGTCATGTATGTTGAACACACGCAGTGTCTGCTTGTCACCGAAACAGGCGCGAAATTCATCCATCCAGGAGCCAAATGCGTTTTTGGGGCAAAGCACAACAATTCTAGACACCTTACCGATGTGCTGTAAATATGCATACATACCCAGCACAACCGAGGTCTTGCCGGAACCCGGTACAGAGAAATTTGCCGCCTTCTTCATAACCAGCAGGTAGAAGGCGTCCCATAGCTGTTTTTCCCGCAGCGGACGGCAGAAAGCATCATTCACCACAGCGGAAAATGCATCAAACTGTGCCTGCAGCTTTGGGTCGTGCGCCTTCAGCTCCATGCCCACGCGGGAACGCTCGTTCAGATACATTTCCCGGCTATTGATGTAAGCGGAAAGTGCAGGGTCAATGCAAATTTCTGTTCCGCTTTTTTCGCTGTAACATCTGCATAAATCTAGAATACGCTTGAAATCCAGGTAAGTCAGCGTATCATGCAAAAGCAGGGTGCTGCCGACTGTATCAGCGGTATAACGGCGAAGCTGCAGCTTATAAAATGCGCCGGACATAAAACTTTCCGGTGCCGCACCCTCAACAGTTATCAACATTCTGCCGCTGTAGTGTAGCTGCAACCGCATCAGATCAACTCCTCAATTTCCTGTATATGGTTTGTCAGCTTGACCAGCTGTTTTTTCAGGCGCTGCAAGTCGCTATCGTTCATTTTTGCAAAGATATGGGTGTCGATTTCCTCAATAAAATTGGTGGCTTTTTCTGCCAGTTGAATGGGGCGGTTCAGGCTTTCGGATTTCTTGCTCTTCATTTCAGCCTTTTCTACGGAACGCGCCAGACCATCGCGCACATCCATGTTGGTACGCACGTCATCGCGGATGGTATCGATTGTAATTTTTCCGTTTGTGGGCAGCATATCAATTACTTCCACAGCCAGCTCGTTCTGCTCAGCAAAGAAATCATCTCGATGGTCGGAATCAATAATCGTTTTCAGACGACGCAGAAAACGTGCCATATCGCCCTGGGTGTTCATCAGAATATTGCAGTACACGCTGTTTTTCAGGTCGGCCTTTTCGTCCTCTGTGTGGCACTTGCGCAACAGCTTGTAAAGCTCATCCAGTGAGGAATACAACTCCATATCGCGGGCAAGGTGGAATTGTTTGGGCGCGTTAATAAATTCCAAAAAATCGATCATCAGAAGGGCCAACTCCATTTTGTGACGTACTTCCGAGGTGGTTTCATTGGTACTGCGGGCGTATTCCTCCACGGAGAGCATCCGCGTATCGATAATATCATTGTAGATGCCCACCAGACGGTCGATGGGGTTATAATCTACCTTGCCTTCCTCTCCGTGTTGGATGGACAATTCCAGCAATTTGATTTGCTTGGCACTGCTCTCAATATTGCGATCCAGAATGACTGTCTCGAAGTAGTTGTATTTTTCTCCTTTTTCGGCTAGGCGGCGCAGGCAGCTAAAGCGGCGATTTCCGTCAATAATACGTCCGTCTGCCAGCACAACACCTGGCTCGCGCTGATCAACCAGCTCAATGTTGTTTTGCGTCTTGCGGATGGACTCCGGATTGCTCTCCACAATAAACGTTTCAATCAGCCGGTTGTATTCATCCCTTTGCGCAATGCCGGGACCGTGTCCGTCGTGCTCCGACTTGTATTTGCTGATCCAAGTAGAAATACGATCATTTTGGTCGTTGTAGTACAATTGATCCAACCGCACGCGGTACACTGGATAAGCAGATGTGACGCCGTCAATCGTCAGTTTGCGGCTCATCTGAGTGGAAAATACGACCTCATTGGCAATGCCTTCGTTTAATAAATTCATCGTTAGAATTCCTCCAAATACAAATCGTAGTTTTTGTAAGCGGTCTGCATAATTGCGTCGTAATAGAGTGAGGTGTTGCTGATATACTGCTTTACATCATCCCGATCGGTGTGGATGCCGTAATTTTTCTCAAGATACAGTATAAGGTCCTCGATTTCCATCTTCTCCTCACGCTGCACAACGGACTCTATCAGTGTGCTGCGGGTCACAGAGGAGTGTGTCCCCGCAAGGAAGAAACAACATTGCCGTGACATACGGCAGTAATCAAAATGGCGGCGGTCAACCATCAGCACCGAAGCATAGAAGTAGTCGTCAAAACCCGCGTCATCCAACTCGTGGGAAAACCCCAGCTTGTGCAGGGTCGTTATGGTAAAGAAATCCACATCTTTTTCTAACGCGAATTTATATACCTGATTGCAATAATCCTCCAAGGTGGTCTTTGTGATGCCAATCTGTTCCAGCCGACGAATGTTGATATATTTTTTTGGTTCATAGGCGGTAAGTTCACGGTCATTCAGACATTTGTGAAGTTCTACACTAAAGGTAGGCGAGTTAAATACCTCACTGCGCATACTGCCGGCATCGAAAATATCTTGGGAAAAATAAGTGGTTTGATAATAATTCCTCGCACTGGAGAAGGTGTCGCGGATAATGTAGTTTGTGTACACATTGAACCCCAACACCTTCAGCGTGTAGGGGCTGATATCGGAGGCGGGTGCCTCCGGATAGATTCGCCGGTATATGCGCTTGACATCATCAATCAGGTAGAAATCCTCCACCATAAGGCTGCGCATCTGTTGATATTGTTCGTAGGTAAGGTCCTTACTGTCAATGCGGTAAACGCCCTCATGATAGTAGGTGGAAATGGATTTGAAGTAAGTACCTATTGCTGTTGCGGCCTTGACGCCGTAGGCTTCTTCGTAACGCTGACCTAACTCCTCCGCAGAGATGGGCGCATAGAGCATAAGTTGCTCCAAAACCTGCATATCGCGGTCGGCTTTTCCAAAGATAATGGTCGGCATTTTGCTAAATTCAATCTGCCATTCACGGATTTGCTCCGGACTCAGGATTTTTCGCAGAAGATTGTGCAGTTCATATTCGTCGCGGATATCGTACTGCCGCATCAAATCCGGGTGCTCGCGCCAGATTTTCAGCGTGGTGATTTCCACATCTTTATACTGCGTCAAATCCAGCTCCTGCAAAAAATCCGTAAAATCAAGTCCATCCATGTCATAATAACGGAAGTGCTGTCTATTGGACCACAGGACATACCTGGCGGAGGCAAGTCTGTTGATATAAGAACCGGTGCTTTCTATGGTGACGCCAGAATCATTTTGCAAACCGAGTTTAGTCACGAATTCGTTGTATCTATCGAAATAATCCGAAACAGCAATGGCATCTTGGGCATATCTCCGCACGGTAAACGGAACAAAAGACGCCCTGTTTTTCTGCAAAAGGACACCATCTACCGTGATGTGGTTTTTGTAAAGTGCGCGTTCCATCTGTTTGCGCATATGCATGGGAATCTTTTCGTCGCCTAAACCTTGGCTCAGCGGCAAAAGTTCGTTGTTTCGGTTATAGCGAATCCGCAGATATTCTACAACAGTGGGATCCTTGTCAATGTAGCGAGTGAAGTCCTCTTTTGAAATATCGTAAACAGTAAAAAGATAGGCGTACTTATCCTCGCTAACCACAGGCAAGCTGCTTATATATTTTTTGATTTTCTGCCGCACCCGTTCGCGCGTTAGCTGATAGCCGTCCGCTATTTCCTGCAAGGTTCTGCCTTGCAGCTTTTGCATAAAATGCTGCTTTTCGGTGCAGTCCGGTCTGGCGGTCAGAACATCCGCCAAAGAGGGAGCTATATAGGTGATAAAATCCTTATCAACGCTAATTTTTCCTTCTTCCTCCAAGGCCTGCACAGCATTCAAGGCAGCTATGCTATCTGCAAATGGGTACAATTTCGCCTCAAACAGGGAAGATATTCCCATTCCGTTCGATACCTGCTTAATGCGGTTCATCACACAATTTTTCAGTGCGGAAAAATACTCTGGCTCGGAAAAAATGTTTTCCAGCAGAGAGTCGAGAGAAATTCCTCTGTTTTGTTTTTTTACGGCCTCTGCCGACAGCATCAGTGTGTGTGGCCAAATGTCCACCGCATCGGCGATCACTTGCAGAAATTGTTTTTCAGCAGGAGACAACACCGTTGTGCAGCCTGCCATTTTCTTGGATAAATAAATAAGTTCCTGCGCAGTTTCCTTGCCGCAGCCCTTCATACTGCGGATATCCGATTCCGTCATGGCAAGAAATTGATCTGTGGTACTTATCCCTAAGCGTTTCAATGTATTGTGTGCCCGGTTTGACATGGTCAGGCTGTGCAGTGTGGGCGCATCGGATTCCGATTCGGCAGTGGGTAGAGGTTCACCCGAAAGAAAAGGCGAACGCGCTTGCTGTACGGCGTCGAAGATTTCTTCTGCAGTTGAATGACCGATGCCGCGAAAGTTGAGAAGATCATTTAGGGTTAAATTTACAACCTGTGAAAACAGCACTAGATTCTTCCGCCGTAAGACGTGGTTTGCCCAGACAGTCATGTTCAATTCCTCGATTGGAAAATCGTTTTCCGGGGGAACGGTGATCATGGAAAGTTTTCTCCTGATTCTTGGCGCGGCAGATGTTTTCGGCGTTTCGGCGGCGTGATTCTCACCCGAAAGATACTGCGAACGGGCTTGCTGTACAGCGTCAAAGATTTCTTCTGCAGTTGCATGACCGACTCCGCGAAAGTCGAGAAGATCGTTTAGGGTGAAATTCACAATCTGTGAAAACAGCGTCAGATTCTTCCGCCATAAGACGTTGTTTGCCCGGACAGTCATGTTCAATTCCTCGATTGGAAAATCATTTTCCGGGGGAACGGTGATTATAGGGACTTCTTCCACGGTCCTTGGTGCGGCTGGTGTTTTCGGTGGTACAGAAGGTACAGGCATTATCGTGGGGAGTTCCGCATCGATCATACCGTCTGCAGTTAGTCCCTTTGCCAGAAGATCTTTGATTCTGATAAGGTACTCCCGCTGTTCAAATCGTACCCCCTTAAAATCTAGGATGACCGTGTTTTCTATACGCAGAAAGTCACCAAGCGTCATAACGCCGTGTCGCTTTAAGGTATTGCTGTATCGAACAGGTAGAAACAAGGCATCAATAGATTGCGATATCAAGTATTTCATAAGATGGTATATCCTTCGTGTTTTTTATCTCTTATGGAACTTAAAAAGTGAAATTTCTTTATATTGATTATATCATAGATGAAGTACAATAGTACGGACTTTTGTGTAATACATATATCTTTGTATACATTACACAACAATGAATCCTCCCTTTTGTGAAGTCTGCTACGAGTTATGTTCCTCCTAAAGATTCGGCAGATAATGTGGATATTGCGGCAGTAGACTTTTGCGATAAACTGGTGTGCTGGACTTCATCGGGAACACATTCTATACGGATATTTCAGAAACTTGACATTAACAGATGTAAGGAGTATTATGATATAATAAAGTATCAATAAGTATCACTTGTGAGGGCGAAGAAGATGGATGCAGCACTATTTGCAAAATTATTCTCAGATAAACATATCTTTGAACTCAACAGAATGCAATATAAGTATTCTCCGGCGGCGGTAAAAGAGTTCACCTATTTGTTGAGGCAGGACTTCATGCAGGAACTTCCATTGCAAGACTTTCACGGTGAGCTAATGGTGTATCTGCCAAACTCGGCAAAAATTTCAACAGCCGGAATGAAGCAGCTGTTGATGGTTCCGGTTGCAGGCGGTGTCTTTGGCTTACACGCTATGACAGAAGAAATTCATGCCACCTTGCAAATCGAGAACATTCATTCCACGCGCCGAAGTATCCGCAGAATACTAAACGGTTATGCGCCGCGTGACGAAGAAGAAAGCCGCATATATGGAATAAAACGCGGGCTGGATTTTATAGCTGACCGTGATAACAAAATCACAGAAAAGAATTTGCGTACACTGTACCAGATGACCGTTGGCGATTTTCTGGATGACGAGGATAAGCTGCAAGAGGGATGCCTTTATCGGTATGATCAGGTATTTATTGTGGGAGGCGAGAAAACGCGGGAAGGCCTTACGGCATCACAGTTACCAACGGCTATGGCGCGGTTGATTGATTTTGCCAATCAAAATGACAATCTTAATGAATTGCACAAAGCTGCAATTCTGCATTTTACGTTGGCCTATTATCACCCTTATTTTGACGGAAATGGACGAACAGCACGCTTGTTCCATCTATGGTATCTGGTGCAGCATGGGTACCCGGCTGCACTGTTTACGCCTTTTTCTCATTATATTGCCGAAAGCAAGGCTGGATATTACAGAGCCTATGAACAAATAGAATCGAACGCTCTGATTACGGGATATACAGATGTCACACCATTTCTGGCGTATTTCTGTGAGAATGTTTATGGCCGTTTGCAATTCGGTACGGATGCATCTCATGCTGATATGCAGGTATACAAAGATGCTCTTGAGGCCGGTACCGTGACAGAAAAGGAACGCCAACTATGGGAGTATGTACTATCTGCTTATGGTACCGAGGAATTTACAACAAAGCGGCTGGAAAAGGATTTTGGAAATGCCGCTTATGCCACGATCCGGGCCTTTGTAATGAAATTTGCTTCCATGGGACTTTTAAAGGCAAGAAAAGCCGGGAACAAAGTTCTTTATAGAACAATTTAAAGCAAAAGCACCACATAATTCCAAAGCGCCAAAGCGGCATCCAAGTTGTTTAGCGGGAATCATGCGGTGCTATTTTATATGAAATAACAGAGAGAACTATTGCTCATCGTCTGATTTTTGGAACAACGCTTCAATTTCTGCAGGCAGGGAGGAAGAATGTGTAATCGTTGAGCCAAAGGACCATTGCAGCTTCCACTCAAAATACTTTTCATGTGTGATCTTACCCGTATGATATCTGTACTGCATTACGGCGTAGGTGTTAAGTAGGCAGTTCAGTAAGTCGTTCTCAGACCAAAGCATGGTAGGCTGTGTGTTGAACGGAACGGTTTTTGCGTTTGTCTGAATGACAGGCACTGTAGCACTACCTATCTCAGCTGGACGTTTGTCCAAAGGCATGGTCAATGAGCATCTGAGAACATCCGGCATATCCTCATCCAACCAGAACAGTGTTTCCATAATACCTTCCAGATTGCCGGTATCCGGCTCCAGCAGTGCGCACTCAGCTACATTGAGTGCCGCTGCTATTTTTTTTACCATATCCTCTTTCGGAACGCGAAACCCGGATTCATATTGTGCAATACGATTGGCAGCGCCATCGGTAAAGCCGATCAGTTCACCTAACTCACGTTGTTTCATGTGGCGGTGCAGACGGATTCTTTTGATTTTTTCTCCGATTTTCATGGGATGACCTCTTTAGTGATTTTATGCTGTCATTATACCACACTGAAATGAAAAATCAACAATTTAATAACATATATGTAAAATCATTGACAAGAATAATGCGCGGGTGTATTATCGATACAACAGATATGATATAAATTTAAGTAAGGAGGTTACTATATGAAACCCATAAAGCAACCCAAGAACTGCTATACAGCAGCCTGTTATGCTGAAAATCTTATTTGCAAGTAACCTTTGTTTACTTGCGCGTGGGCCGCCCACGCAAAATGTTTTATCAATTTTGTTGTAGTGAATCAAATCTGATTCACTATTCAGAGGATGAGGCGTAAAAGTGAATCAGTTCTGATTCACTCACAGAAAAGAGCCTTTTTCTCGAAAGCGAATCAATGCATGATTCACTCTCACGTCTCGCCCAAACGCGCCCTGTGTGGGGCGAATGCTCCGTGTCGCACACGGACGCGAGGAACTCCGCAAACCCGCCGTTTGGCGCGTTTGTGGGGCTGTGGGGCGGCGTGAGCCGTACAACTTAATACTAGAGAGTAAAACTTACTACACACAAAATTACGATA
>ERZ1034915.733-NODE-733-length-21153-cov-8.118779_pt1 | contig 21153 bp, 17 predicted proteins | sample MGYA00520592_ERZ1034915 | MGnify/ENA primary metagenome ERZ1034915 (study PRJEB33766, sample SAMN09781787) | gut metagenome | biome: gut microbiome | host: Homo sapiens | place: Madagascar | study: EMG produced TPA metagenomics assembly of the PRJNA485056 data set... | reverse complement strand
TGCCATTGCACGAGCGATTTCCGTGGCACTATCAAGGCGAATACTGACTTCAAATGGGCTGGTACGGCAGAAAAACGCAGGCAGCGCTTTTGTCTGATAGCCAATTAACGGCACACCGAAGGTTTCTAAATATTCTGTTGTTAATCCTAAATCGAGAATAGATTTTGCACCGGCACAAACAACGGTGACATTAGTATTTGCCAGTTCCTGTAAATCGGCAGAAATATCGAATGTATGTTCCGCACCGCGATGCACACCACCAATACCCCCCGTTGCAAATACTTTAATTCCTGCCAGTGCCGCGATAATCATCGTTGAAGCAACGGTGGTCGCACCATTTTTCCCTGCGGCAACGACAAAAGGTAAATCACGGCGACTGACTTTCGTCACGTTATGCCCTTCACGGCCTAACAATTCAATTTCTTCTTTGCTCAAACCTACTTTCATGACACCACCAATAATGGCGATTGTTGCAGGTACAGCACCGTTTTTACGAATTGTGTCTTCTACTTCAATTGCCGTCTGAGCATTTTGCGGAAATGGCATACCATGCGAAATAATGGTTGATTCAAGAGCAACAATCGGTTTTTTATTTTTTAAAGCTTCTTGTACTTCGGCAGATATTTGTAATAGTTCAGGGGACAGAGTTAATTCAGACATTCGGAGTTCTCCACTAACGATGTAACATTGGCAATTGATAATTCAGGGTTATTGGTATATTCACAGGCAAGTGCCATTGACGAACATCCCTGCGCAAATCGAACAGAATCGGTAAACGACATCCCATCTACCCAACAGGAGGCCAGCCCCGCCATCATGGCGTCACCTGCTCCGGTAACATTAATGACATTGGTTTTAATCGGCGCAGACCAGCCACTTTCACCGCCGATATCACTGTAATAAACACCATCACCGCCCATGCTCAGCACCAGGCGGTTCAGGCCGTGTTGATGAAACCAGGCTGCGACCTTTGCGACATCTTCACGCCCAGACAGTGCAATTCCACTCAGTGTTTCAGCTTCAAGACGGTTAGGTTTCAGAGTATGAATTTTGCTCAGATGATCGCGGATTTTGACGCATTTCCACGCCGATACCGGATCAATAAATACAGGCGTTTCCCCGCTATTTTCCAGAACCCAGACCAGCGCCTCTTCACTCAGGTTGCAATCCGCGACAATAACATTTGCACCACGAATAAATTCCTGATGCTGAGACAGAAATTTTGCAGAAATACAGTCGCTAATATTCATGTCATTAATAGCAACAAGCATTTCTCCGGTATTATCGAGCAGTGATAAATAACTGGAGGTATTTTCACCCGGCACAATTAAGCATTTATCGACATAAACACCAGATTGATTAGTTTGCGCCAGTAATGACTGTCCATAGAAATCACCGCCCACTGCACTTAAAAGCCAGGCATTTTTTCCCAGCAACGCCAGATTATGAGCGATATTTCTCCCCACACCGCCTGGGGTAAATTTTATTTTTCCGGGATTCGAATCCGCATAATTCAATGACTGGTGTGAATACCCCGCCACATCAATATTCGCCGAACCAATAATTACTATGTAGTCCTTTTCGCGCATAGCACGCCCCCTGGCAATAAATTGCCAACGAAGAAATTGGGTAAAATAGTCTTTATGAAAGATAAGACTATTAGAGCACATGTTCAGATTTAAACATGTGTTCATAATAGACCTGTTTAAATTAATGTAAATCGATCAGAAAAAGCGAAATAAGCCAGATATGAAGGCGGTCACAAAATTTGGTTGCTTATACAGCAATAAAAGGAAAAGTTGTGATGCATAACACGTTGTACTTGTCATACTTCACGTTGCATGTGCTACGTCTGCGGGTTAATCGGCCTCAGGCCTCAGCCTTTCAGGACCAACACAAGCGTTGTTCAAAACGCCACTGCCGTTGTGTCCTGCAACTCGAATTATTTAGAGAATATAAGAACAGGGAAAGGAAAAGGGCAGAGAAGACTCTGCCCTGATGATGAAGAGGAATTATGCGGTTTTTTCTACTGCTTGTGTTTCGGGACGTTTGAGGAAGGCGTAAGACAAACCAGCCACCAACGTACCCGCGATAATTGCCACCAGATAACCCACTACTGGAGTGATTGCACCAGGGATGAGCAGCACAAACAGACCACCGTGTGGTGCCATCAGTTTCGCGCCAATCGCCATCGAAATTGCGCCTGTCAGCGCGCCACCAACGATACAGCACGGAAGTACACGCATCGGATCACGGGCAGCAAACGGAATCGCACCTTCAGAAATAAAGCACAGTCCCAGTACCAGAGCTGCTTTACCACCTTCCTGCTGCGCTTTGTCGAATTTGCGCCGTGCCACCATTGTTGCCAGACCCATCGCCAGCGGTGGAACCATACCCGCAGCCATGATCGCCGCCATCGGTGCGTAAGTTTGCGTACTCAGCAGACCAACACCAAACGCATATGCTGCTTTGTTTACCGGACCACCCATATCGGTACACATCATGCCGCCGAGGATCGCTCCCAGCAGAACAGCATTCGCAGTACCCATGGTTTGCAGCCAGTGCGTCAAGCCTTCCAGAATACCTGCGACAGGTTTACCGATAAGGTAGATCATCGCCAGACCAACCACCAGGCTGGAGATTAGCGGAATAATCAGAATCGGTTTCAGCGCTTCCATACTTTGTGGCAGCTTAAGCTGAGTGCTAATGAGCTTCGCCATATATCCAGCCAGGAAACCAGCAATGATGCCGCCGATAAAACCTGAGCCGGTGCTGACAGCCAACATACCGCCAATCAAACCTGGCGTCAGACCTGGGCGGTCCGCAATAGAAAACGCAATATATCCCGCCAGTACCGGTACCATTAGCGCAAAGGCTGAACCACCACCAATTTGCATCAAAGCCGCTGCCAGCGTACCCGGTTCTTTGAACGCTTCGATACCGAAGGCAAAAGAAAGGGCGATACACAGACCACCAGCAACCACCATCGGCAGCATATAAGAAACACCCGTCAACAGGTGACGATAGGCGCCAGCACTCTCTTTTTTACTTTCCGTTGGAGTGGCAGATTGCCCCGCAGGTTCATATGGTTTGGCTTCTGCTACTGCTTTATCCAGTTCCTGAGCGGTTTTCTTCAGCGCCAGTCCGGTTGAAGTACGGTACATCGGTTTACCGGCAAATTTGGCCAGATCCACTTCGATATCTGCCGCTACAATCACCAGATCTGCCGCAGCCACCTCTTCCGGAGTAATGGCATTACCCGCTCCCACAGAACCACGGGTTTCAACTTTCACCCACCAGCCGCGTTTTTTCGCTTCGGTTTCAATGGCTTCTGCCGCCATAAAGGTATGAGCAACACCTGTCGGACAAGCTGTCACCGCAACTACACGTTTCTGTCCGCTGGCAGGAACAGGCGTAGCAACAGCCGGAGAACTGTACGGTTTGGCATGACCTTTTGCTTCACTCAGAAACAGTTCAGGATGTGCAACCGCACGGTTGATATCACCCAGCCAGACCTTTTTACCGTTCAGGGCACTGTCGGCAGGCATAGTGCTACCCAGAATAATAGCCATATCGGCATCATTTGGGTTGTCGATAATATCCAGATTCGCTTTATGCGCCGCCGCGCCCAGCAGGGTTTTCGCCATATAGGCGCGAGCCTGACCGAGATTAGCGTCAATAATCAGCAGCGTTTTCATTATGCCTCTCCTGCTGTCAGTTAAACGGTTGTAAGTCGACACGCGCCATCATTGCGGCCAACTGAGGACGATCAGTAATACCGACGTTACTTTGACTAACCGCCAGGGCAGCTACGGCGGTTGCCAGGCGTAACGTGTGTTCGCTGGATTCACGCATCAGCAGGCCGTAAATCAGGCCACCAACCATTGAATCCCCTGCACCTACAGTACTTACCACCTCAACAGCAGGCGGTTTTGCAATCCACTCACCAGACGCATTAACCCACAGCGCGCCTTCTTCACCAAGCGAGATAACCACATGTGCAATGCCCTGTTCACGCAATGCATGTGCGGCTTCAATAACATCTTTCATTTCTGGCAACTTACGGCCTGCCCAGATTTCCAGCTCGCGGCGATTCGGTTTTACCAGCCACGGAGCGGCTTTCAGACCCGCGACCAGCGCTTCACGACTACTGTCGAAAATAATGCACGGACACTGGCTACGCAGGCGAGTCATCCAGTCAGTGAACGCCTCCGGGCTGACACCCGCAGGAAGGCTTCCGCTGACACAAACCATATCGAACTGACCCAGCCAGCTCAGAGAATCATTGACAAAGCGCTCCCAGTCAGCTGGCGTCACTTCAAAACCAGAGAAGTTAAAATCAGTGACTTCACCATCTTTTTCCGTCAGCTTGACGTTAATACGGGTACGCCCCTGCACGACCTGAAAACGGTTAGCAATACCCAATTCGCTGAACAATTGCTGAAAACCGTCCTGATTATCTTTACCCAGAAAACCGCCAACGGTGACATCAATACCCAGATCTTTTAAAACCTTAGCAACGTTGATACCTTTACCCGCCGCATGCAGACCAGTGGTTTTCACCAGATTAACTTCACCACGTTCAATTTCCGGGCAGAAACCGACCAGATCATAAGCCGGGTTAAGGGTGATAGTGGCAACACGTCTGCTCATTACACACCCTCCCCAAGACCTGCTGCGATTGCATCGCCAATAGCATTCAGCGCCTGTTCAGCATCTTCACCTTGTGCGGTAAAGCGTAGACGATGACCTTTCTTAACTCCTAACGCTACGACTTTCATCAAGCTCCTTCCGTTCGCAGGTTTTCCAGTGCCATCAAGGTTTGTCACCGTGATTTCACTGTTAAATTGTTTAATCGTGTTCACCAACATTGTGCCAGGACGGGCGTGCAAACCGTGTTCATTACGCACTACAAATTCCGCACTTAACACGTCGTCAGTCGGCGCATCATCGCTGGTCAGCAGCGCCAGCAATGTCGCTGAATCTGCTTTCAGCAGACGATCTGCTTTGTTATCGAGCAGCAGATCGGCAACACGTTTCAGGACGGCTAACGGCTGTTCGTCATTCATGGCGACAGTCAGCAGTAATGCGGCAGGATCCCCTTCCACTTCAAATGCATTCGCTGCACGGCTGACCGCAACAGCGCTTGCCAGGTTGCCTTCAACACCATCATTGAGCCAAATCCCCTGTCCGAGATGCATCGGAGATTCATTGATAGCTTTAGCAACGAACACGGCATCAACAGCGCCAGCCTCTTTCAGACGTGCAGCATTCAACGCCTGTAAGGTGACCAGATCATTTGCAGCAACATCCAGCATCAGCATGTCATTATCTAATTTCAGCTGTTCGCTTTGCTTTTCACCCATCAGCAATGCCCGCAGCTCTTCCGCAGTCGTGGCTGATTTAAGTTGACCAGCAACAGAGTCATCACTCAATACGTGCGTTAACTGACGTAGCAAGCCGAGATGTTCATCAGAACTTGCCGCTATACCAATCGCCACATATGCGGTCTGCCCTTCGCCCCAGGTAACACCTTCCGGGAATTGAAACACCTGAACACCGGTTTTCAATACCTGATCACGCGTGTCAGTTGTGCCATGGGGAATAGCAATACCATTACCCAGGAACGTGGAGGTCTGCTGTTCGCGTGCCAGCATCCCATTGACGTAACCCTCAGCAACGTTACCGGCCTGTACCAGCGCAGCGGCAATGTGTCGAATGGCATCTTCTTTGTTTCCGGCCTGTTGGCCCGGATGAATATCTTGTACAGATAACTGGAACATGGTTCTCCTCTCCCGCTGAATTGAAACGATTCAGCCAACATGAGAAAAAAAGCGCCATTCGATCACTTGGTTGATAATACGATAGCGCTGAAACGTTTCAAGAAGTTTCGATCCATCTGCGGAACTTCGCAAGCAAAGCCGTAAAATTGATCACAAAAATTAGACACAATGCACATTTTTACGTCTAAAAATCTTATTTGCTGAACGATACATTACTTCAGCCAGCACGTTTTCAGCTGATTTCAGCCTTTGACATTTCGTGGCGTGCTTGATTTGGCAACCTGTTTATTTTCTGACAAGCCGCGTAAACTCCGCATCTCTTTACGTCACAGATACCGATGTATGCATAACTCCCCTGCTATCTCCACGCCTAAGGCGTTTGATTTGACTGCCACGGCATTTCTCATCGTGGCCTTTCTCACCGGTATTGCCGGGGCGCTACAAACTCCCACATTAAGTTTGTTTCTGACGGATGAAGTCCATGCCCGGCCTGGTATGGTTGGTTTCTTTTTTACCGGCAGTGCGGTGATCGGCATTCTGGTAAGTCAATTTCTGGCAGGACGTTCAGATAAAAAAGGTGATCGTAAAAAGTTGATTGTCTTTTGTTGTCTGATGGGCACGTTGGCTTGTGTACTTTTCGCCTGGAATCGCAATTACTTTATTTTGTTGTTTCTTGGGGTATTTCTTAGCAGTTTCGGTTCGACTTCCAACCCACAAATGTTTGCTCTGGCGCGGGAACATGCCGATCGCACGGGTCGGGAAGCGGTGATGTTTAGTTCATTTTTGCGCGCTCAGGTGTCTCTGGCCTGGGTGATTGGTCCGCCGCTGGCTTATGCGTTAGCCATGGGGTTTGGTTTCACCGTGATGTACCTCAGCGCTGCGGTAGCATTTATTGTCTGTGGCGTGATGGTATGGCTGTTTTTACCTTCAATGCGCAAAGATGCTCCTCTCGCCGTTGGAACACTGGAAGCGCCACGTCGTAATCGTCGCGATACCCTGTTGCTATTTGCTATCTGTACGCTGATGTGGGGCACTAACAGCCTCTATATCATTAATATGCCGCTGTTTATCATTAATGAATTGCATCTACCGGAAAAACTTGCAGGAGTGATGATGGGTACAGCAGCAGGCCTGGAAATACCCACAATGCTGATTGCAGGTTATTTTGCTAAACGGTTGGGTAAACGCCTGCTGATGATCATTGCCGTAGCAGCAGGTTTTGCATTTTATGCAGGAATGTTGCTCGCTCACTCACCAATGGTATTGCTCGGCTTGCAGCTGCTGAACGCTATTTATATTGGGATTCTCGGCGGTATTGGAATGCTCTATTTTCAGGATTTAATGCCCGGACAGGCAGGATCAGCCACCACGCTCTATACCAATACGATTCGTGTTGGCTGGATTATCGCCGGATCGCTGGCCGGAATCGCCGCTGAACTGTGGAGTTATCATTCTGTCTTCTGGTTCGCATTAGCAATGACCGTTGCTGCCGTGTTTTGTCTTTTCAAAATTCGGGACGTTTAGGGAGCTGTCAGGGCTTCAAGTTCAATAAGCCAGGTCATCGCTTGCTGACGCGTTTGCCCGCACATTTCAGCACTGGGTTGTAACCCGGCACAGACTTTAGGGCGTAGTGGCGAGAGGAAAATTTTGCAGCGCTGTTGTTCATCAAGTTGAATACAAGGCGTATTTGCAGGTTTGCCGTCAGGCATTCCGGGGATGGGGCTTGATATTGAAGGCGCTGTGCAACATGCACCACAGTCCGGACGGCAATCCATAGGGTATTCTCTTGTTGGTTAACCACCGGAGTGATGAGCGCGCACATTAACACCTTTTTTACCACGACAAAAGTACGATTACCCCTTGCCTGAAAGGCCCGTCACGAGTAGTTTGACGCGATATTTTTGACACTTTGCAAAACAGGAATTTTTTCGATGCCAAGAGCGAACGAAATTAAAAAAGGTATGGTTCTGAATTACAACGGCAAACTGCTGTTGGTGAAAGATATTGATATTCAATCGCCGACGGCACGTGGTGCTGCAACGCTTTATAAAATGCGTTTTTCCGATGTCCGTACCGGGCTGAAAGTTGAAGAACGTTTTAAAGGCGACGATATTGTTGACACAGTAACGCTGACTCGTCGCTACGTCGATTTCTCCTATGTTGATGGCAACGAGTATGTCTTTATGGATAAAGAAGACTATACCCCGTATACCTTCACCAAAGACCAGATTGAAGAAGAGCTGATGTTTATGCCGGAAGGTGGCATGCCGGATATGCAGGTTCTGACCTGGGACGGCCAACTGCTGGCACTTGAATTACCCCAAACAGTTGATCTGGAAATTATTGAAACGGCACCGGGCATCAAAGGGGCTTCTGCCAGCGCCCGTAACAAACCAGCGACATTGAGCACGGGTCTGGTGATTCAGGTGCCGGAATACTTAAGCCCGGGCGAAAAAATTCGTATCCATATCGAAGAACGCCGTTATATGGGCCGCGCAGACTAATTTGCGCAATCTGAAACTGAGGGCGGCGCAGGCTGCCCTTTTTTATTAAACTTATTATACCAATCCCCCCTTCTTTCCGGCCAAAGATTGATCTCCTTCACACTTCAGATTATTAACAAATCACACCAATGTTATTTTCTGTCATATAACTTTAAGGTAACAATATTTAGTACAAACATTCTTAAGGTGTGCCATCAATGAAAACCATCGCCTCAGCCCAACTTCCCCAGGGGGTGCTGACACCACATTATGATCGGCAAAAGCTACAATCCCGTATTGTTCATTTTGGCTTTGGTGCGTTTCATCGGGCACATCAGGCTTTATTAACTGACCGGGTACTTAATGCCCGTGGTAGTGACTGGGGGATCTGCGAAATCAGCCTGTTTAGCGGCGATCATTTAATGCGTCAACTCCGTGAGCAGGATCATCTATTTACTGTTCTTGAGAAAGGCGCTGAGGGCGATCAGGCCATTATTATTGGCGCTGTTCATGAATGTCTTAATGCGAAACTGGATTCATTAGCCGCCATTATTGAGAAATTCTGCGAACCGCAGGTGGCGATTGTTTCACTGACCATTACAGAAAAAGGCTATTGCATCGACCCGTCTACGGGTGAACTTGATCTGCATAACGCAAGAATCCTTCATGACCTTGCATCTCCGCAAGAACCCCATTCTGCACCAGGCATTCTGGTTGAAGCGCTGGCTCGTCGTCACCAGCGTGGCTTGCCACCCTTTACCGTGCTCTCTTGCGACAATATTCCTGACAATGGTCATGTTGTAAAAAATGCCGTGTTGGGAATGGCCGCAAGACGTTCACCAGAACTGGCAGAATGGATAAAAACACAGGTCAGCTTCCCTGCCACAATGGTTGATCGCATTGTTCCTGCGGCAACGGAAGAGTCTCTGGCTGAAATATCTCAGCATCTGGGCGTTACTGATCCTTGTGCAATAAGTTGTGAGCCGTTTATTCAGTGGGTCGTGGAGGATAATTTTGTTGCCGGAAGACCTGAATGGGAGGTCGCAGGTGTACAAATGGTCCGTGATGTCGTGCCATGGGAAGAGATGAAATTGCGGATGCTTAATGGCAGCCACTCATTTCTCGCTTATCTTGGCTATCTCTCAGGTTTTGCACATATCAACGACTGTATGCAAGACAAGGTATTTCGCCAGGCTGCACGACGTTTAATGCTGCAGGAGCAAGCCCCCACGTTGCAAATTACGGACGTTGATCTCACGCTTTATGCCGACAAACTTATCGAACGCTTCGCTAACCCGGCTTTGAAGCATAAAACCTGGCAGATCGCGATGGATGGCAGTCAGAAATTGCCCCAGAGAATGCTCGCCAGTATTCGTATTCATTTGCAACGTGAAAGTACCTGGCCTCTGCTGGCGCTAGGTGTTGCAGGCTGGATGCGTTACGTCAGTGGCTTTGACGATGCAAACAAAACCATAGATGTCCGTGATCCACTTGGTGACAAAATCGCCATACTCGTGGCAAAAAGTACATCAGCGCAGCGAGTAAAAACCTTGTTATCACTCAATGAAATATTCGGTGAGGACCTGCCAGACAATCCTCGATTTGTTGAGGCGATTAGCGAAGCATGGCAGCAAATCGAGCAATATGGCGCTCATCAAGCCGTCGCTCATGCACTAAAAATTAACAATTTCTGCGGTATAAGCGGGTGATCCCCCTGATTACCCGCTCAGTTCTTCTCTTTTTGCTCTTTTTTGTCCAGGATTAATAGCAAATTTCGTTTCTCATCTTTTCTGGAGTGGCTGTGACCAGAACCAACCTTATTACCGGCTTTCTCGGCAGCGGGAAAACAACATCAATCCTTCATCTTTTAGCGCACAAAGATCCCGCTGAAAAATGGGCCGTCCTGGTTAACGAATTTGGCGAAGTGGGGATCGATGGTGCCCTGCTCGCGGATAGCGGAGCGTTATTGAAAGAAATCCCCGGCGGCTGTATGTGTTGTGTTAACGGCTTGCCCATGCAAGTGGGGCTGAATACTTTGCTGCGTCAGGGAAAGCCGGATCGTTTGCTTATTGAACCTACTGGACTGGGGCATCCTAAACAGATCCTTGATTTGTTAACCGCCCCGGTTTACGAACCCTGGATTGATCTGCGTGCCACTCTTTGCATTCTCGATCCCCGTCAGTTGCTGGATAAAAAAAGTGTTGATAACGAAAACTTCCGCGACCAGCTTGCCGCTGCGGATGTCATTGTGGCGAACAAAAGCGATCGGGCAACGGATGAAAGTGAAAACGCCCTGCAACAATGGTGGCAACAATATGGCGAAGATCGGCTACTGGTACAGTGTGAACAAGGCCGAATCGATGGAAAACTCCTTGATCTGCCACGTAAAAATGTCACGGAGCTACCTGCCAGTGCAGCTCATAGTCATCAGACAGTAGAACGAAAAGGATTAGCAGCGCTAAGTTTACCAGCACATCAACGTTGGCGACGTAGCCTCAACAGTGGTCAGGGGCATCAGGCCTGCGGCTGGATATTCGATGCAGATACCGTCTTTGACACCATTGGTGTTCTTGAATGGGCTCGTCTTGCCCCTGTTGCACGCGTTAAAGGTGTAATGCGTATTGCCGAAGGTCTGGTACGGATTAATCGTCAGGGTGACGATTTGCATATTGAAACTCAAAATGTTGCTCCGCCCGATAGTCGTATCGAGCTTATTTCCAGTTCCGATACCGACTGGAATGCCTTACAGAGCGCGCTGTTGAAGCTTCGTTTAGTTACAGGTGAGTAAGGTTGCCCGCTGATTTTAGATAGTGAAGACGTAAATATGAAAATACAGCTAAACCGGATTCTGTTACTCAATTTATCAGGAGTGGGCTTATTCCTCTCCTGGTATCTTCCCTCCGAACATGGGATATGGGCAGCTGTTGATTCAGGCATTATCCATTATTTCAATCATAAGGTGATAGAAAGTCAGCCACTTCTCTGGTTGGTAGCAATAACCAATAATCGTGCTTTCGATGGCTGCTCGCTACTGGCTATGGGCGGTTTAATGCTCTGGTTCTGGTTGCAAGAATCAAAGGCTGGAAGGCGACGTATCGTCATTATTGGTCTGGTCATGCTGCTGGCTGCCGTGATTTTAAATCAGCTCGGGCAGGCATTAATTCCGGTTAAACGCGCCAGCCCAACGCTCACCTTTTCGGATATTGTTCGCGTTAGCGAACTCAGTCAAATTCCTACAAAGGATGCTTCGCGTGACAGTTTTCCGGGTGATCACGGGATGATGTTGCTTATTTTTTCCGCTTTTATGTGGCGCTATTTTGGCAAAATCGCCGGAATTATCGGCCTTATTATTTTTGTGGTTTTTGCCTTCCCAAGAGTAATGATTGGCGCACACTGGTTTACTGATATCGCCGTCGGATCGTTAACAGTCATTTTGATTGGTTTACCCTGGTGGCTAATGACTCCATTAAGCGATCGTCTCATTTCTCTTTTTGGGCAATATCTTCCCGGCAAAAACAAACAAACTTAAAACAAATAACACACAGTGATTAACATGTTCATCAGGATTTAAAATGAATCCTGATGAATTTATCCTTATTCCGCCGCCATTCGTTCATCTTTTCGTCATCTTATTCATGTTGAAAATTAATTAGTTGCTCAATTAACACACAACCTGATGTTTCTTTAGCCAATGCCGCTTATTAACTTTCTGTATCACTTTTTCTTATAAAAAATAGCGTAAAAGCACTCGCCAAGCCTGCTGTGATCGGGTAATCTCGAACTCGTTTTGCCTCGCCTGGTAATTATTCTTATCACGAATAAATTTGTGCGTTGTGCCACAGTTTTGTACATACACAATTGTCACCAGAAGCACAGGTAATTAGTCTCGTCACGTTTGGCATTTTTTATAACGATATTTATCGTTAAGGACTTCAAGGGATAACAAACAACATGGTCAAATCTCAACCGATTTTGAGATATATCTTGCGCGGAATTCCCGCGATTGCAGTTGCGGTTCTGCTTTCTGCATGTAGCACAACAAACACCGCAAAGAATATGCATCCTGAGACACGTGCAGTGGTTAACGATAATTCGTCACTGCAAGCTTCTCAGGATGAATTTGAAAATCTGGTACGTAATGTCGACGTTAAATCGCGAATTATGGATCAGTATGCTGACTGGAAAGGCGTACGTTATCGTCTTGGCGGCAGCACCAAAAAAGGTATCGACTGCTCTGGTTTTGTACAGCGTACATTCCGCGAGCAGTTTGGCTTAGAGTTACCACGTTCCACCTGGGAACAACAAGAAACCGGTAAATCTGTTTCCCGCAGCAATTTGCGTACTGGTGATTTGGTTCTGTTCCGCGCGGGTTCTACCGGGCGACATGTTGGTATCTACATTGGCAACAACCAGTTTGTTCACGCCTCAACCAGCAGTGGCGTTATTATTTCCAGCATGAACGAGCCGTACTGGAAAAAACGCTACAACGAAGCACGCCGGGTTCTGAGTCGCAGTTAATATTCGTTAGGTTGCTATCCCTTGGTTATCCTGACGAGAACATTAAAGCACTGCTTCGGCGGTGCTTTTTTGTTTCTGCCATTCGGCATAAGAAATGTATGACGATACAGCAAAATCCAGGCTATAGTCCTGCCTGACACCCCCTTTACTTACTGTAATTCTGCAGGATATCTTCAGTAACTATGTTTACAGCTGCCAACGCATCAGGTCGAAAAATCCTTCTTACCTGTTTCATTACAGGCCTGGTCGTTGCTGTTATCATCAGTTGCTTACAGTTTACAGTGAGCTGGCATAAACGTGAGGTGAAGTACGATACGCTGATCACTGATATCAAAACTTACCTGGTCCACTATTTTGCCGATCTGAAAACCTCTACCGACAAGCTACAGCCATTGACGTTATCGTCCTGTAAAAAAGCAGCCCCTGAACTTACTGCCAAAGCTGCGTTCAGTCTTAATGTTCGGACCTTTTTGTTAGTCAGAGATAAAAAAGCATTTTGCTCGTCGGCAACAGGCAATATGGATATCCCCCTCGCCCACCTTGTTCCGGCACTGGATATTTCTAAAGATGTTGATATCGCCATCTTGCCCGGAACCCCCATGATGCCCGGGAAACCCGCCATGGTGATCTGGTATCGCAATCCGCTTATCAGCAACAGCGGTGTCTTCACTGCACTCAATCTTAATTTGACGCCTTATCTTCTTTATACCTCACGACAGGAAGATTTTGACGGGATTGCCATGATTGTTGGCGATACGGTGCTCTCAACATCTTCTTCTCACTTGCTCAATATCAATGAGCTAAGCGGTCCGCCAGCACGCCAGGTGAAAGTGGAAGGTATACCGCTGACCGTGCGCCTTTATGCTACTGAATGGACATGGAATGATTTGTGGTACGCCCTACTCCTTGGCGGTATGAGTGGTATCGCAGCGGGTCTGCTCTGTTTTTATATTCTGTCTGTTCGTCTGCGTCCCGGTAGAGAAATACTTACCGCGATTAAACGCGACCAGTTCTATGTGGTCTATCAACCGGCGGTAGATACACAAAGCCTGAAGGTAACCGGGCTGGAAGTACTCCTGCGCTGGCGTCATCCTGTAGCGGGCGAGATTCCACCGGATGCCTTTATTCACTATGCCGAAGCCCAGCGGATGATCGTACCGCTGACGCAACATCTCTTTGAACTTATTCGCCGTGATGCCCACGTACTGCAACGGGTACTGCCAGTTGGCGTGAAGTTCGGCATTAACATTGCGCCTGACCATCTGCATGGTGAAACGTTCAAAAAGGATATCCGCCAGTTAGTCGAATCCTTACCGGCGCATCATTTCCAGATCGTTCTGGAGATTACCGAGCGTGATATGCTGAAGCAACACGAAGCTACGCAACTCTTTGAGTGGCTGCATTCCGTCGGTGTTGAAATCGCCATTGACGATTTTGGTACCGGGCACAGTGCATTGATTTATCTCGAACGCTTCACCCTTGATTACCTGAAGATTGATCGTGGCTTTATTAATGCGATTGGTACGGAAACGGTCACCTCACCAGTGCTTGACGCCGTACTCACTTTATCAAAACGCCTTAATATGCTGACCGTAGCCGAAGGTGTAGAAACGCCAGAGCAAGCCAAATGGCTGCGTGATCGTGGCGTTAATTTCCTTCAGGGCTACTGGATCAGCCGTCCATTGCCACTGAATGAGTTTGTGCAATGGCTGAAGAAACCAGACACACCGCAGTGGTAAGCCAGACAGGCGTCCATTATGATTAAAATATGACGCTTGCCGCTTGCGGAACAAATTATTAAGGAAAATCCCTTGCAGATGATTGCTCACCTGACGCTGATATTTGTCGCCCTGTTTAGTTTTGTGGCACAGGCGCAGGAAATTAAAGAAAGTTACGCTTTTGCTGTACTTGGTGAACCCAAATACGCCTTTAATTTTGATCATTTCGATTATGTGAATCCTGCAGCGCCCAAAGGAGGGGAAATCACACTTTCGGCAATTGGCACCTTTGATAACTTCAACCGCTATTCTCTACGCGGAAATCCTGGTGTACGCACCGAGCAACTCTATGACTCACTGTTTACCACCTCTGATGATGAACCTGGCAGCTACTACCCTCTGATTGCCGAAAACGCGCGCTATGCTGATGACTTCTCATGGGTCGAAGTCGCGATAAATCCCCGTGCGCGTTTCCATGACGGTACGCCCATTACCGCTCGTGACGTGGAGTTTACCTTTCATAAGTTTATGACCGAAGGTGTACCGCAGTTTCGTCTGGTATACAAAGGCACGACGGTAAAAACCATCGCACCTCTTACAGTACGTTTTGAGCTGGCCAAACCCGGTAAAGACGATATGCTCAGCCTGTTTTCTTTACCGATCATGCCGGAAAAATACTGGAAAGATCATAAACTCAGCGATCCGCTTTCAACTCCCCCCCTCGCCAGTGGCCCGTATCGTATTACGCAGTGGAAAATGGGGCAGAATATTGTCTATTCCCGTGTGAAGGATTACTGGGCGGCGAATTTACCGGTAAACCGTGGACGCTGGAACTTCGATACTATTCGCTACGACTACTATCTCGACGATAACGTCGCGTTCGAGGCATTTAAAGCAGGTGCTTTTGATTTGCGTCTGGAAAACGACGCCAAAAATTGGGCTACACGTTACAGTGGCAAAAATTTCGACCTTAAATACATCATCAAAGACGAGCAAAAAAACGAATCCGCGCAAGACACTCGTTGGCTGACATTTAATATTCAACGTCCGGTATTCACTGATCGTCGTGTACGAGAAGCCATCACCCTGGCTTTTGATTTTGAATGGATGAACAAGGCGCTGTTTTATAACGCCTGGAGTCGTACCAACAGTTACTTCCAGAACACCGAATATGCTGCCAGAAATTACCCTGACGCAGCTGAGCTGGTATTGCTGGCACCAATGAAAAAAGATCTTCCCCCGGAAGTTTTCACCCAAATTTATCAACCGCCAGTATCAAAAGGTGAAGGTTATGATCGTGAAAACCTACTGAAAGCCGATAGTTTATTAAACGAGGCTGGGTGGGTAATGAAAGATCAGACACGAGTTAACGCAACCACAGGCAAACCACTCAGTTTTGAGTTGCTTGTTCCTTCCAGCGGCAATAACCAATGGATATTGCCTTTCCAGCATAGTTTGCAACGGTTAGGCATTACGATGAATATTCGTCGGGTCGATAACTCCCAAATCACCAATCGAATGCGTAGCCGCGATTATGACATGATGCCCCGACTATGGCGGGCAATGCCGTGGCCCAGCTCCGATTTACAAATTTCGTGGGCGTCACAATATATCGACTCCACTTATAACGCCCCTGGCGTGAAAAGCCCGGTGATAGATTCGCTCATTACGCAGATCATTGCAGCTCAGGGCGATAAAACCAAACTTGTGCCACTCGGTCGCGCACTGGACCGCGTTTTAACATGGAACTACTACATGTTACCAATGTGGTATATGGCAGAAGACCGACTGGCGTGGTGGGACAAATTCTCCCAACCGGCGATTCGCCCGATTTATACTATCGGGCTCGATACCTGGTGGTATGACGTCAATAAAGCCGCAAAACTACCTGCTGCCAAACGACAGGGAGAGTAAATGGGCGCTTATCTTATTCGTCGCTTATTACTGGTGATCCCGACTATCTGGGCCATCATCACAATTAACTTTTTTATTGTTCAGATTGCCCCAGGAGGACCGGTTGATCAGGCCATTGCCAATATTGAATTTGGCAATAGCAGCGCCCTGCCTGGCGCAGGTAACGAAGGGATGCAGGCCAGCCACGCGCAAACCGGTGTGGGTAATCTCAGCGACAGCAACTATCGTGGTGGGCGTGGCCTTGATCCTGAAGTCATTGCAGAAATTACCCATCGCTATGGCTTCGATAAGCCCATCCACGAGCGCTACTTCAAAATGCTCTGGGATTATATTCGTTTTGATTTTGGCGATAGCCTGTTTCGCAGCGCATCCGTGCTCTCGTTACTAAAAGAGCGACTGCCAGTTTCTGTCACCCTTGGATTATGGAGTACACTCATCATCTACCTGGTTTCGATTCCACTGGGTATCCGCAAAGCCGTACACAATGGCAGCCGTTTTGATGTCTGGAGTAGCGCATTTATTATTATCGGCTATGCCATTCCCACTTTCTTATTCGCCATTTTATTGATTGTATTCTTCGCAGGTGGCAGTTACTACGACCTCTTTCCACTGCGAGGGCTGGTTTCGGCAAACTTTGACACGCTACCGTGGTATCAAAAAATCACTGATTATCTCTGGCACATTACCCTGCCAGTCACAGCTACCGTGATTGGCGGTTTTGCCACACTGACAATGCTGACTAAAAACACTTTCCTTGATGAAGTTCATAAGCAGTATGTAGTCACCGCCCGTGCCAAAGGGGTCAGTGAAAAAAACATTCTCTGGAAGCATGTTTTTCGTAACGCCATGCTATTAGTGATCGCTGGCTTTCCTGCCACCTTTATCTCGATGTTTTTTACCGGTTCGTTGTTAATTGAAGTCATATTTTCACTCAATGGCATCGGTTTACTGGGCTATGAGGCAACCGTATCCCGCGATTATCCGGTAATGTTTGGCACTCTGTATATTTTTACCTTGATCGGCCTGCTGCTGAATATTATCAGTGATATCAGCTATACCCTGGTCGATCCTCGTATTGATTTCGAGGAACGATAATGTCGCGACTTAGCCCTATGAATCAGGCCCGTTGGGCACGTTTTCGTCGTAATCGTCGCGGCTACTGGTCGTTATGGATTTTTCTCATGCTGTTTGGCTTGAGCTTATGTGCAGAATTGATCGCCAACGATAAACCGTTATTAGTGCGCTACGATGGTAGCTGGTATTTTCCACTGGTGAAAAATTACAGTGAAAGTCAATTTGGTGGACCATTAGCCAGTGCTGCTGATTATCAGGACCCATGGCTCAAACAACGACTGGAAGAAAAAGGTTGGGTGCTGTGGGCGCCGATACGCTTTGGTGCGAACAGTATTAACTACGCGACAGATAAACCTTTCCCTTCACCACCTTCCGCACAAAACTGGCTGGGAACAGACGCTTACGGCGGCGATGTACTGGCACGTATTTTATATGGCACACGTATTTCAATTCTTTTTGGTCTGACACTGACATTTTTTTCCAGCGTAATGGGCGTCATAGCGGGTGCATTACAAGGATATTACGGTGGGAAAATCGATCTCTGGGGGCAGCGTTTTGTTGAAGTGTGGTCCGGGATGCCGACCCTGTTTTTGATTATTCTTCTTTCAAGTGTCGTGCAGCCGAATTTCTGGTGGTTGTTGGCAATAACCGTGATTTTTGGCTGGATGGGGCTGGTGCCTGTAGTACGTGCAGAGTTTTTGCGCACCCGAAACTTCGATTACATCCGGGCGGCACAAGCGCTCGGCGTCAGTGACCGTAGCATTATGTTTCGTCATATGTTACCTAACGCCATGGTCGCCACACTGACCTATTTGCCGTTTATTTTGTGTAGTTCGATTACGACCCTGACCTCGCTGGATTTTCTCGGCTTCGGTTTACCACTTGGTTCCCCGTCGCTCGGCGAATTACTCCTACAGGGGAAAAATAACCTACAGGCCCCGTGGCTTGGTATCACCGCTTTCTTGTCGGTGGCTGTTCTGTTGTCATTGCTGATCTTTATTGGTGAAGCAGTGCGCGATGCATTTGATCCCAGCAAGGCGGTATGAAATGAGTCAACCTCTGTTAACCATTGAAAATTTATCGGTGGGTTTTCGCAACCAGCAGACTGTACGCACGGTCGTAAATGATATTTCTCTGCAGGTTGCCGCCGGAGAAACACTGGCGCTGGTGGGGGAATCAGGTTCTGGGAAAAGTGTTACTGCTTTGTCAATATTGCGGCTGCTACCCTCTCCTCCTGTTGAATATCTGGCCGGAGATATTCGATTTCATGGTGAATCATTGCTTCATGCCAGTGAGCAGAAACTACGTGGTGTGCGTGGTAACAAGATCGCCATGATTTTTCAGGAGCCGATGGTTTCGCTAAACCCTCTGCATACTCTTGAAAAACAATTATATGAAGTGCTCGCGCTACACCGGGGTATGCGCCGGGAAGCCGCGCGTGGTGAAATTCTCAGTTGTCTGGATCGCGTGGGTATCCGTCAGGCAGCCAGGCGACTGAACGATTTTCCACATCAACTTTCTGGCGGTGAACGTCAGCGTGTCATGATTGCAATGGCATTACTGACCCGCCCTGAATTGTTAATTGCTGACGAACCCACAACGGCCCTCGACGTCTCGGTTCAGGCACAAATTCTGCAACTGCTGCGCGAACTGCAAGGCGAGCTGAACATGGGCATGTTATTTATCACACATAACCTCAGCATTGTCAGAAAACTGGCCGATAGTGTAGCGGTCATGCAAAACGGTCGCTGTGTCGAGCAGAATCGCGCTAAGGCGTTATTTGCTACTCCTGCGCATCCCTACACACAAAAACTCCTTAATAGCGAACCCGCAGGCGATCCCGTGCAGCTTCCCGAGCAAGCGGTCCGGTTACTCAACGTCAACCAGTTACAGGTGGCTTTTCCGATCCGCAAAGGTATTTTTAAGCGCGTGGTGGACCAAAACGTGGTGGTTAATGACGTGAGTTTTAACCTCCGAGCAGGTGAAACACTGGGGCTGGTTGGAGAATCAGGTTCCGGTAAAAGTACAACCGGACTGGCACTATTACGACTGATTAACTCTCAGGGAAGCATCGTGTTTGATGGTAAACCGCTGGAGAAACTTAGTCGCCGCCAGTTGTTGCCATTTCGTCATCGGATGCAGATTGTTTTTCAGGATCCAAATTCCTCGCTCAATCCCCGGCTGAACGTATTGCAGATCATTGAGGAAGGGTTACGGGTGCATCAGCCAGTACTTTCAGCAAAACAGCGTGAAGATCAGGTGATCGCGGTGATGAATGAAGTGGGGCTATCGCCTGATACCCGCCATCGTTACCCGTCAGAATTTTCCGGTGGTCAACGCCAGCGGATCGCTATCGCCCGCGCGTTGATCCTCAAACCTGCGTTGATCATTCTGGATGAACCAACGTCCTCACTGGATCGCACAGTTCAGGCACAAATTCTGGCATTGTTAAAATCGCTGCAACAAAAACATGGTCTGGCCTATATCTTCATCAGCCATGATCTGCACGTGGTACGTGCATTATGTCACCAGGTTATCGTTTTACGTCAGGGAAAGGTGGTCGAACAGGGGCCGTGCACACGCGTCTTCAATGCACCACAGCACGAGTATACCCGTCAGCTAATTGCCTTAAGCTGACGTTCAAAAAGGATTGTTGTTGGAAAAAGGCTCCGCTATCGCCACGCCGACATTTTTCAAACGACAGGTTGCAGCAAATTCATCCTGACGATTAACGAAAAGACACGGCTCGCCTTCACACTCCAGTACAGAACAGGAGAGTTTAATATCACTCAGGGCCTGGCTGAGTTTATGCATTACCGGCCATGCATTGTCGTCGTCCGGACTGAGCAGTTTGAGTGCCACAAGGCTGTTTTCGCCGCACTGACTGTTCTGCGGAATCGGTTCAACTTTTGAACCTGCGAAACCCGCCGACCAGCGATAGCTCTGCGGCAGACGATGAACGATTGAAAGTTGTAATGTAGTCACGATATTCCCCGGAAGCAAAAATACTTCACAATTTATTTACATCAATTTTAACACATCATCAACAATCCGTCCTGAAACAGATTGCAAAGGTTATGCCCCGTCTGCCTGACCTGTTTGGCCATTGTTAAAATAATGTTTACAGACATAAGCAGATGACGGGCTATATGTACCCGTTTCTGCGATCCAACTCAACCTTTTTAAATACAATGGTGTGACTTTTTACATAAATTGATTTTACATAAATCAAACAAAAGGCGGAGAAATGATGAATTTGTCGTTGATATGCATCAACAAAGGGGGCCTTACGGCCCCCATATTGTGCAATTGATCACCGTTTTTTCGGTCGACTGGCGTACAAACAGAAGAGAATTGAACACGTCGCACAGAGAGCGATTGACCAGATCATTGGCCATGCGGAGTTGAAGGTTGCCAGCGATAGCAATGCACCAACAATGGCGCCAATACCAAAGCGGAAAGTGCCTGCCAGTGACGATGCCGTTCCTGCCATGTGTGGAAACTCATCCAGAATGACTGCCATCGCATTGGATGACACCATCGACACGCAGCCCACAAACGCCGCAACACCAACCACCAGAGACCAGAACCCCAGGCCCAGCAGCGCGCTAATGACCATCCATGCCGCCACCATAAACTGGATCCATAATCCTGCCCGAAACA
>ERZ1034915.730-NODE-730-length-21206-cov-34.675618_pt1 | contig 21206 bp, 12 predicted proteins | sample MGYA00520592_ERZ1034915 | MGnify/ENA primary metagenome ERZ1034915 (study PRJEB33766, sample SAMN09781787) | gut metagenome | biome: gut microbiome | host: Homo sapiens | place: Madagascar | study: EMG produced TPA metagenomics assembly of the PRJNA485056 data... | reverse complement strand
TCGTAATGCGAAGGTCGTAGGTTCGACTCCTATTATCGGCACCATTTAAATCAAAGAGTTACAATTTTTCCTCTCATAAAGATCTTCTCATTTTTCCTCTCGCGTACTTACTGGCGTACTTGTTTGGCACGATATAGCGGCCTGTGAGGATGTTAGTCCGGAAGCATTCATTTTGTTCTTTGGATGGGGTGTTGTGAACGTGCAGTGTGGTCAGTTAATGAACAAGCTGTACACACCAGGCTGTATTGTGATCAACCAAACCTGCATTCAACTACCATAACTATCCAGGACTGCGCCAGTTTGTGGCCCTTTGGTTTTCGGCCTTTTCCGGCCAGGGCTGTTACCCTTAGCCACCTTTAACCTTTATAACCCTTTCCCTTTCTGACGGAGTCAGCTTATTCAGATAGGTATCATGAGAGCCTGCACCAGAAGCGTTATTGTAGTCTGGATCTGTATAATCAATACCCATTGCTCTCTGCGCCATATCCAGTAAAGAGGGAGTGGTAAATTGCTGGCGTTACGCAGTAACGGCGCTATCCGGTTTGATTTTCCCTGACAGCTGCATCAGAGAAATTACCGCCGTTACTGCATAATGTATTATTTTGCGCCAGCCATGAAAGCTGTTATTCCTTCTTCCATTCGTGTGCGTACACCTGCTTCACCCAGCGACCGTGCCCGTCGCCATGCCCCAGGCCCATCGCCACCATTGCCAGCGCCTCTTTTTCGCTGAATCCTTGCGCCAGATACCGGCGGATATCGTCCTGCGCCCAGGCGTAGCGCAGTGAGTGCGGGGAGTATTTGTCCGTCAGCCCATACGCAAAGTGTGGTTGCGCCAGTATTTTATTGCCTGTTTAAGGCTCGCCGTATCAATCAGCCTGCCGTTACGCCGTTCTGTCACCGCAATGGCAGTCTCAAGCGCCCGTTTAACTGCGCCAGTATCCTGAATAAGGGTGCCGCGGGGCCGTCCGCCTTTGGTGCCGAGTACCACGGTCAGCCGGGTGTCGCCGTGCGCCAGTGCTTCGCGCCAGGTTTTTAGTGAACCGGAACAGCGTACTGCTTCCTGTGAACGTAACCCCATCAGCCGTGCCAGCTCCAGCGCTGCCTCCAGTCCCGCGTCTTTCAGCCGGGCAGTCTCTGCCATCTGTTGATAATATTCCGGCGTAATGGCTTTCCGCGTACCGTTGCGGGATACGCCAGCCAGCCCCAGCGATTTATTCGATATCCGCTCACTCTGCGCCAGCTTTTCGCGCCCGGCCTGCGTCAGTATTTTACGGATGGCCGCCGTTTCATTATGCAGCGTCTGTTTCTGAATCCCCTGCGCCAGCCGCATCTGAATATACGCCTCAATATGCTTCGTCTTTAAATGGTGGACATAGCGTATCTGAACGTTCAGTTCCATCAGGCGTCCACAGAACCGTCCTGCCGTGGCGATACGGTCATGGACAATCTTGTGCGACCCGCCAGCCTGCCGCGCCAGGTTTTTCATCTCTCTTTCCAGCATACCCATTTTACGTATTCCTCTTCTCTCGCTCCTGATTTTCACAAAACCACAACAAACAACGGATACAGCAGTACAGCTTTCCCCGGCGCATAGGCCGATAGCCCCTGATTTTTGTCGGGGCCGCGAGCAGTACCTGAGCGCCGGGGCGACGGCTGTTGAGGTTTTGCGGGGTATCGGTTGTGCTCTCAGAGCAGCCGCCAGCGTTAGCTGGTCATCCCCCGGACCGTCCTGGTGGTCCCCCTCCGGCACTGGCTCATGTTCTCCTTTTGTGAATGAATTGTTGAGATAATTGCTGAAAAGCGACGTCAGAAGCTCGCCTGTGGCTGGAACAGTTGATATGACTGGTGCAGATGAAAATTTCTGCGGGCGTCAGTCTCTCACTCTGTGTGAGCGACTGACGTCCTGGTCTGCCGCAGGAGCTGAAAATTAACACTCTGGTGCAGGATGACGGTCACGCGGCAGCAAAGTCTGGCGGCAATGCAGGCCGCAGCCCGTCATGTAAAGGGCGCTGGTTATCAGCAGGGTATAAATGGGCCGGGAGAAATTCAGGCAAAGAGAAGCCGTGCATCCGGTGAAGACTGTTGCCGTTAAGCGATGACGATGGAGCCGTCCGGTGTATGTACTCCTGGCCTCAAACGCTTTCGCGTTCCGGTATTGCGGAGGTCGTACCGGTAGTGGGCTGGTCGTCCTGATAAATCAGGGGCTTCTTGCAGACCATGAAGCCAAAGGGGCTGTCAACCGACAGCTTTTTGCAAAAGGGAGATTACACCGTAATTTCTGGCGCAGAAAGGGGAACTCATTTTTTGGAAATTGAGTTTCTCCTTGAATTTATCGTAAATTTGTGAATAGACAATATCATAAGCTTACCTGCTAATACCTGCCATGACAGTCGATTCGCAAAATGAGCCACAAAGGAAACGCTCACGGCCCAGAAGGGGGAAAATCTCATTCTCTCACGTTAATCAGTCTGAAAACTTAGCCCTGAAAAGTTGGTGATAATTTGAGGATGAAATGGAATGAAGTACGCAAAAAATTACGTAAAAAAGCTACAAATTGAATCATATATTACGTAAAATATTACGTTACTCAATTCACCCTATGTTTAAGACGGATTACAGTATGGCTAGTGTTGATGCAGATTATTGTTACTCGTTTCCAGCTATACGTGGCATACAGGCTGGTCGCCCCTTCTACATCGCCACATGCCCAATGAGGATTATCCCCAAAATTTTCAGTTTTGATGAAAATGATGTCCCCCCAGAATTACGCGCTCAACGTACGCTAAATAAATCACGCATCCCCGAAATGGTACGTTATCTGCTGGACAATCCTAAAGATTATGTATTTTCAGCGCTAACGGCGTCCATTGCCGTTGATGTTCAGTTTGATGAGTTTCCTGGTTCTAACAACCTTGGTATGTTATGTGTGCCAATGGATGCGCAAATTCTGATCAATGATGGTCAGCATCGCCGTAAAGCGATTGAAGACGCTTTAGATGCTCGCCCGGAGTTGGGGCAGGATAACATTCCGGTGCTGTTTTTTGTCGATGAGGGATTAAAACGCAGCCAGCAGATGTTCGCTGATCTAAATAAATACGCCATTCGCCCCAGTCCTTCACTGGCATCGCTGTACGATCATCGTGACGCTAGTTCAAACCTGGCGCGGTATCTGGCAATGTCAGTAGAACCATTTATCGGGATGACGGAGCTGGAAAAATCGGGTATCAGTCAGCGGTCTAATAAATTATTTACATTAAGTAGCATCAAGCAGGCTACTCGTGCATTGTTGGGTAAAGATCCCAAACAGAGCAATTTTGACGAATGTGTTCAGTTAGCAAGTCGCTACTGGCAGGCTATTTTTCATGTGATGCCGGATTGGCAGCTGGCAGCTAAAAAGGAAGTTTCTCCCGTTCAGTTACGACAGGACTATATCCATGCTCACGGCATTGGGTTGCAGGCGCTCGGCCAACTGGGCTGTACCTTATTAACGGATTATCCTGAAGAGTGGCCGGAGAAAATTACTGCGCTCAAAACCTTCAACTGGCGCAGAAATAACCCTGATCTCATCAAACGAGCAATGCAGCACGGTAAACTAAGCAAGACCAGTACTGCTATTCAGTTAACCTGCAATGCATTGAAAATCGCACTCTCTATCCCCCTCACTCCTGAAGAACAGGAGCTTGAAGCTCAAATGGTTGTCTCATGAGTAAATTAGTTCAGGCCTTCGATCTGGCCGAGTACGAAGATTTTATTAATCAGGAGCTATTCGCCGGGCGTCCTCTGGCTGAATATGTTGCTGAAGTTCAGCGGATTTATTGTGCTGATAAACGTCCGTGGGTGATTGGCTACAGTGGCGGGAAAGACTCATCAGCGGTTATTACGCTGGTGTATCTGGCTTTGCTGGGCTTGCCTCCGGAAATGCGTAGTAAAGATGTTTTTGTTGTGTCGTCCGATACGCTGGTAGAAACACCGGTAGTGGTGGATCTCATTAAGAAAACCATGTTGCAGATCGAAGCCGGCGCTAAACGTAATGGCTTGCCAATTACTCAACATGCGGTAACGCCGAAAACCAATGAAACCTTTTGGGTTAATTTGCTGGGTAAAGGCTATCCTGCCCCTACCCGTAGTTTTCGCTGGTGTACCGAGCGTATGAAAATCAACCCGGTTAGCGACTTTATTAAAGATAAAGTCAGCCAGTTCGATGAAGTGATTGTGGTGTTGGGATCGCGCAGCAGCGAAAGTGCTTCTCGTGCTCAGGTGATCGCAAAACACAAAATTGATGGGTCTCGACTTGCCCGGCATACTACCCTGGCGAATGCCTTTATTTATACGCCCATTGATAGCTGGGATGTCGAAGATGTCTGGAAGTTGCTGCGCGGCGCATTCCGATATGCTCCTGAAGATATTGATGAATGGGAAAGTCCGTGGGGGGGCAATAATCGCCCTCTGTGGACGTTGTATATGGACTCTTCCGCACAGGGTGAATGCCCATTGGTGATTGATGAAAGCACACCTTCCTGTGGTAATTCTCGCTTTGGTTGCTGGACCTGTACCGTTGTCACCAAAGATAAAGCGATGGAGAGCCTGATTAAAAATGGCGAAGAGTGGATGGCTCCGTTGCTGAAATACCGCGACCTGCTAGCATTCACTACAGATCCCGCAAATAAGGATACATTTCGCAACTATAAGCGTCGTACTGGCAAAGTCAGTTATCAATATGCAAAAGATGGCGAAGAAATTAGTGCAGAGCGTAAGCATGTTCCCGGTCCTTACTGGCTCAAATACCGTCAGCAGTGGCTTAAAGAGTTGCTGGAGATTGAGCGAGATTTGAATGCTCAGGGCCACACCATCACGTTGATTACGCATCCGGAGCTTCACGCTATCCGCCAGGAGTGGTTGAAAGATCCTAATGAACCAGACTGGTACGACACACTACCAGGTATTTACCGTGAGGTGTACCAGCGGGATCTGGATTGGGTCGTAGATGATCAATCACGTTTTGACGCCAGCGATGCCGATTTGCTGGTGCAGATAGCTCAGGGGTTTGATGTTGTGCCAGAGATGGTGATGAAATTGATTGAGCTGGAAGTTTCAATGGAAGGATTAAGTCGCCGTCAGGGGATTTTTGACAAACTTGGCACCATTTTAAAACAGGATTGGGGTAGTCTCGAAGAGATTCAGCAACAGCAGGCAGCGCTACAAAAACGTAACGACCGGGATATTCACCAGGAAGAAATCACCAAGCTGGAGGCTGAACTTCAGGTTTTACAGCGCAGAATTGTCGATGCCAGCGAATCCTCTGTATTGGTCGGCGAGGAAAACGAACGTGCTCATTAAACAACTGGTATTACATAATTTTCGGGTATTTAACGGTACTCACACGATTGATCTGGCTCCAAGAAAGCGGCCACATGAAGTAAACCCTCGTCCGATTGTGCTGTTTGGCGGTTTAAATGGTGCAGGAAAAACGTCTATTCTGTCGGCTATCCGACTGGCATTGTATGGGCGGCTGGCATTTGGGCTCGCGACTCAGCAACAGGATTATATTGAGCATCTTAGTTCGTTGATTCACAAAGGTGCGTACTATATTGAGCAACCGGAAGAGGCGGCTGTTGAACTGACCTTTACCTATAATAAGGGGGGGCAGGAATCAGAGTTTACCGTTACGCGAACCTGGAAAAAGGGCAAGAAAGATCGCCTTTCTTTACAAAAGGATGGCCAACCACTCAGTGAACTGGATTATGATCAGTGCCAGGGGTTTCTTAATGAATTAATTCCTCATGGTATTGCTGATTTGTTCTTTTTTGATGGCGAGAAAATTGCAGAACTGGCAGAAGATGAATCTGGCAATATTTTGCGCACCGCTGTACGCCGTTTATTGGGCCTGGATCTGATATCCAAACTGCGTAATGACTTAATGATTTTCGTTAAGCGCCAACAATCCAGCCAGTTAGCGGAAACTCAGCAACAGCAGATTGAAGTGCTGGAAAAACAAAGTAGAGACTTAGCTTGTCAGACAGAAGCATTGCTGGAAAAAGCTGATTTTGCCAAATCTAGAATCGAGTTTCTGTCTAAAGACATTATTCGCTATGAAGGCTTGTTGAATGCGCAGGGCGGTGCATTTGCGCAGACAAAAGCGCAGGAAAAGCAGAAAGTTGAAACACTGCTAAAAGATAAGGAGCGCCTGGAAAAAGCACTGCGTCAGGAATGTGATGGATCATTACCTTATGCACTGGCTCCCAATATTTTATCCGAGTTGCTGGAAAAAATTGCTGATGAAACACAGATCAAACAAGCTCAAAGCTTTGAAAAAGAGTTAAGGCTATTTTTGGCCCAGCTCAGAAACGATATTGCATTACGCTCTAGTACTACCAGTAAAATTGCAGCCGAGGCGATTACTGATAATCTGAAAGAATATATGGCAACTAAGCCGAAGGGCGATTTGTTGTTTGATATTTCTGAACGTGAAGCCGGCATGCTCCAGCAATCAATAGAGCAGGACAGTAAAAAGGCATGGCAGCGCTTCGATCTTTACCGTATTCAGTTAGCAGAAATTGAACAGCTACTAGAGCAAGCCGCTGCCAATATTGCCCGTGCTCCGGAAGATGAGCAGTTAATGGATCTTTTTGAAAAGCTGCGCGATCTGGATAAGCAGCGTGAAAATCAGCGGCAAAAATATCTTTCATTGCTGGAAGACGCTAAACGGGTTAAGCAACAGCAACTGGATTGTGTCCGTCAGGTGCAAAAACTGCATGATGCGGCCCGCAGTCAGCATGGCTTTAGTAGCGCCTTTAAAAATGCGCAGGAAACAATCAATTTACTCGATCGGTATAGCGACGTATTAACTCAGGCGAGAGTAAAGACGCTATCTGCTAACTTTGAAGTTGCCTATCGCAAACTGGCTCGTAAAGAAGATATGCAACTGAGTGCTCATATTAACCCAGAGACATTTGATGTTGAGTTAATTGATGAGAAGGGAGCTGTCATTAATCGTAAGCTACTATCTGCCGGTGAAAAGCAAATTTATGCCATTGCTATTCTTGAGGCGCTGGCAAAAACTTCTGGTCGTGATTTGCCGGTGATTATTGATACGCCATTAGGACGTCTGGATTCACAACATCGGGATAAACTAATTAACCATTATTTCCCATTTGCCAGCCATCAAGTGGTGCTATTGTCTACTGATACGGAAGTGGATGAACGTTATTTTGTTGACCAATTACGCGATGATATTTCTCATGCTTACGAGATAGTATTTAACACGCATACTAAATCATCAGCGTTGAAGCCCGGTTATTTCTGGGAATTAACTAAGGAGGCTGTCTGATGCTCCCGAATCGAATGGTGCTGAGTCGTCAGACTGAAGAGCAGCTTAAAAGATTGAAAGGGTATACAGGGATCACTCCTAACGTCGCTGCCCGATTGGCATTTTTTCGCTCGGTGGAGAGTGAGTTTCGCTATTCACCGGAACGGGATAATCGGAAACTGGATGGTTCGCTGGTGTTGGATAAAATTACGTGGCTGGGGGAGACATTACAGACTACGGAACTGGTATTGAAGATGCTTTATCCGCAGTTAGCTCAGAAGGATATGGTTAAAGCATGGGCTGCGCATGTGGAGGATGGGATTGCGGCATTAAGAAATTATAGAAGCTTGAAGGAGCTAAGTTTAGCAATATAATTGATCCCCCCTTTTCATATGAAAAAGGGGGATCAGGATGATCTAATAGATTTTCAACTTAAACTATACCACATTGTTTTTTAAGATGGTCTCTAATTTGCGAACGACCAATTCCTGAATAATTAACATTCAGGTCTTTAAGTTTTTGTATGTCTATGTTACGTAGGTAAGTACATATTTCATTAAATGAAATAATACCTTTCTTATTTTTGATGTCACTTACAATCGCTTTTAATAAATCAAACAAAGCCTGAATGCCAATGGTTTTTCTCATAAAATTTATGTTTTCTGAATTCCAAAAAAATGCATTACAATATTTAAAATAATCACTGATAAGATCATACAATTGCCCATCTTTATTATTTATATAATCATCTCTTAATGGGGCTTTCGATGGTATATCTTTTAAAATGCTTCGATCTTTTTTAAACAAACGGCGTTTATGCAAATAATATCTGTCTTTTGAGGCATTTGTTGATATTAAAGATGTAATACCTTGAACGATGGTAGATGTTGAAATATACCAATCATTATCGAAAAAATTTTTGTTTTGATGGCTAAGGTCTAATTTCTTCATGCCAAAATCAATTCTCCCTTTTAAAGGTGAATTGTCTTCTTTATCTAGCAGTCTCGTCAAATAAATAGCTAACGTATCAGGAGACCAAAACTCACTATCAACAGAATCTAGGTCATATCCAAATAATTGATAGGCAAGACTTTTATCAACCTTTTGTTGATTGAAGTTTATTGTGGCGAATACTTCTGCTTGCTTAGGTGCTGGCAGCTCAAAGTAAATAGCGCATACAAGATCGAAATCAGCAGCGAGTTCACCGCTTTCGATTGCTTTTTTTAATCCTTCTATTCTATGCTGACCATCCACAATTGATGCATTTATTTCTGATGAAGGTATTACTAGATTAGAATCAGTATCTATATACCAAGGTTTACTTACTGTTTCTCCATTAGCATCTAAATTAGCAGATAATATAACGGATGTTGGAAACATTGCGTCATTTGTGGAGCAAAAATGAGCTATTGCCTTCACTCTATTTTCGTTGATTCCCCGCTGTACTCCAGTTAATACTTCATTACCATACTGGGCTGCGAATGAGTAACATACCTGAATTAATAGTTTGGCAGGAATTGATGCAATATAAAAATCACCAAATGGCTGCCTAACTTTTATTGTTTTACCTGTATAAAAACTCATCTTCACCCTCTCCTTAAATTGTCAACAGAACCGATCTTGGTACCACCTGATGATGATTTTAGATCAATGTTCATTGAATAATTAGGATTTTCAATATTAGATAAAACCCAATACAATAGAGACAGAGACCAAGCTGCGAATGACCAAAATGAAAATACAGAACCACTACCAGCTCCAATTCCATAAAAAATAGTAATGATGATAAACATAAAAAGAGAACCTAGTTTTAACCAACGCTGTACAGGGATACAATCCTCCTCAAGCTCCTCACTGGTTTTCTCTACCATTAGTTTGTCGAATATTGTTGTAGCCAATAATGGAACCGAAAATGAAACAAGATTTATCGTATTCATATTATTTAGCAGTCGTGTCCACAATGACTCTCCTGAAGAGAAAATAACATACCAAATTCCAAAAGTTCCAGCGAGAACAATAATCAAGATAAAATAGATGTAAAAAAAATGATTTGAGCTGATCAATTTGATCCGCCGCCAAACTTCTGAAATTAGCACGATTATACTTTCAGGTCTTTTTTCACTCATTCGTCAGCAACTCCCAAAACGCTAGGTCTCTCATCTTCCTAACCCGCTTATACCCATCAATATACAGACTAAAATGTTTTTCAAGCTGCCGAATCTGCCCCATCAACGATTCCTGTTCGCCCTTATCATCCACGTTGAATACAGCTTTGATATCCGCATTCTTAATTTCTGACACACGATGGATAACCCAGGTTAGAATATATGAAGCGTAATTATTTTCTCCAGTTTTGAAGTGGGTAATCTCCTGCGTTGACAGGATCGCTCCAACACCATATTCACGACCTTCTTTAAGGATCTTCCTCAGACTGGCAAAGTCCTGACGCATAAAGTTATCTGCCTCATCCACCAGAATCATCTTGGTGAGCTGACGATAATCCCCCTGAATCACTGGCTTGCCGCGTTTTTGCATTTGCGCATAAAACAGATCCAGAGTTAGCGCAACCACCAGGTTTTGAATCTCTGATGAGTAGCCAGCCAATTCGATAACAGTGACACCATCCACCAGATCATACAGACTGGTCATTTTCTCTGGGTCTGTTTCAAATATCTGAAACCCAGCTAAGTTATAAAGCGCGGCGTACAATGAGTCTTCTTCTACTTTTTCCTGAGCCAGATATCGCTGCCACACATCTTCTATGGTCGGTGCTACACGATTCCAGGTTGAGCGATCATGAGGCACTATTCCTGCTAATTCATAGCACTCCATGATTAGCGTAACCAGTTTCATACGCTGTTTCACACCCAGGTTATAGGCTTTCCCCATTGTTTCAGAAAATGCGATTGCCGTATGTCTGGGTAACATGGGCATATCACCAAACAGTGACAAAGGGTTATAAGGTAGTAACGATAATTGATATTTCTTACCGCCAGTAGCCTTCAGAAAAGCCTCGTCCACATAGTCAGATTTATAATCAAAGATCAGTAAACCAATCGATTTTCCATCAATGTTACAGGATTGGTTACGCATTAATTGTGTCACCAGCGATTTGGTAAATTGCGTTTTCCCGGTTCCCATCGTACCGATGATGCCAGTGTTGGTATTCATAAACTTCGTGGTGTTGGTCGGTTCCCAGAACAATGGGGTTTGCCGTGTAGCGTCATGACCAAATAATACTTGTAAGGGTACAGTGCTGACCTCAGGTGTCGGCTTTGGAGTATCAGGCCGTGTGTCTGGCGGTGTAATTACCTGCACACCCGATGTAGATGGGGATGGGCGCTCATCACACTCTGGCTTAAGACGGTATTTATCTGGTACCCGGTAGCGTTCAGCCAATGGCAATTCACCTTCACGGGTAGTGATTAACGAGGGTAGTAATGAATAAGGAATTTCGATCTGTAAGATATTCCCTGTCGTCTCTTTATAGGAGAGATCGAAGCAAGATCCGCTGTCTACATGTGCAACAACAAAGCCATTAGCATAGTCTTTTAACTCACCCAACTGATAGTCACCCGTCAACCACCATTCGCGGCGATCCAACAGGGGAGCCAGCTTATGACTGTCCAGCACACCGTACAGACGAAGTTTCTCTACCTGCATCAGCACCTGTCGAATAAAGAGCGCTCGATAAAGTTGCGATGCCAGTGTATGCGGCTCCAGAATATCCTGCTGTAAATAACGTTTAAGCTCAGCTGCCTGCTGGCCCGCATAGTTGTAATCTGGTCGAGCGCCGGTTTTGACTTCCAGCGGCAGTAAATAGAGGCGGTTTTCTTTAAAACCAACAAAGAGCACATCATCAGAGATCGCGCCTTTACGGTACCCCTGTAGATTTCTGGATAAATCGCTTTCCTTCATCTTTAGCCCGACGTTACCAGATACGCGAATCATTTCGGCTACAGATAGCGGTACCCAGCAGATATCAGACTCACTCAGCATGGACTGTACAAATTTATACGCGCCAATGATGCCATATTTCTCTTTGCGTTCTTTTTCACTGGAGCGCAACATCTTCAGCAACCACTCGCCGTTAAAAGCATTAAATTCGGCAAGTAGATGCTGGCTATCAACGGCAGATTGCCCGGACTGGCTTTCGGTCTGGAGCAAGCGGAGGAACAGATCGACCTGCTTCGTTACCGTCACCGCATCGTAGCCTGCACAACTGGTGTACTGATCGGAATAGTGGATTAGCACAACATCTTTTTGGCTAGTAAAGAAGTCGAGAGTAACTTTGGGGTCAATAATGGTGGTCCAGAGCGCACTGTTGTAAGAATAATTGAGTAGCTGTTTAAAATTGCCGCTTACGGCCAGTCCAATCCCTTGTCCGTGGTATTGACTGTTGCTCTGACGCGCTGGCTGCCACAGGCAGCCCACTAACCTGGCAAGTCGTAGAGCGCAGTAAGATTCAGTATCAACATTCCGCAGGCCAAACGCGGTAAAGTAAGCATCCCCCTGTGTTTCAGCTCCTTCTCCGGCAATCAACCCATGACACAGTACACCGCTGGCTGCATCCTCAATGCGGATCTGGCGGCAATCCACCGGAGCTGTATTGGTGAAAAACGCCAGATGTGCATAGGCCAATTTGTCGTTTTCTGACGGCAGGACAAATTTGCTAAACGTTAACCGACTGCGCAACAAGTCAATCAGCATATCGGCCTCAGCTCGCCACGCGCCGCTGTTCAGGTCAAGGTCGTTTTTAAGCTGTTCATAGCTGCCACTCTCGGCAAATCGATCAAACATATTTGGCAGCAGGCGTTCATCGTAGCAATTTACATGCACCGAAATAGCATGCTCTTTTTCCTGCTTAAAATATTCCACTAACCCCAGAAACAGTTCTTTCGCTGTTCCCTGATTAATAGCATTAATAATCAATGCATTGTTTCCGGGACTCTGAAATAGCCGGGCGTAGGCTTCGGTAAATTCATTGAGCTTGTCTTTTACCAAACGTTTTACGTAATCGTGGCTCACCTGGCGCTGGGGAACGACATCGATCCAGAAGCGATTTTCTTCCACCGGTTGCAACTGTGCGTATTCGTGTTCACTGTGGTAAACGAACGGCATCAAGCCGGACACCACCAGACGATTAAGCGTAATGGTCGGTAGTGTGGCAAATGACGCTGAGTCGTATTGTTCCTGCTCTGCGCAGATAGTTTGTACCAGTTGTAAATGGTAGGCCAACACCAGGGGATGCAACGGGGAGAGACGTTCATGACTATCGACGTTACAAATACCCAGATGGAGCAGGCGCTTTTCCTGCGCTGTTAACGCTCTGCTCAACTCGATTTGTTGAAGCGCCTGTTCAAAGGTCGTCACTATATGGCTTACCAGCGCGCAGTATTCTGCTGACCACGATACCAGGCTAGGTAAAGTACCGCAGCGCTGGTAGTAGAGGAATAATTGGTCGTAGGCGTTATAAAGATCGGGGTGGCTGGCAACGAGTTCATCCAGCGCAAACGCGCTATCATCATCTCCTGTCCCCAAAAGACGTTGATCAACTAATGAGGCTTCCAGCGTCAGTAACTGCTGGCGAACACCGACAACCTTGTGTTCGGTATTATCAAGAATGATACGGCCCTTCAACCGGTTCCAGGACGCATTCCCGTCTTCTTTGAACAGTTTATTGAAACGACTCTGGTCAAAAAGTAGCGGTAAGGTTAACCCTTCTTCGGCTCCCGGCCCTTCGATATTGAATGCCAGACAAGAATCACCTGAAACAAGCTTAAATTGGATCAGATCGCTTTGATTTGCCAGTGTTTCAAAATTCACCAATGCATAATGCTGGCAGTCAATATCACCATTTTCTTCATCCAGTATACAGACCTGGCTACCCGACTCAGCGATTCGTAGTTCGTTGTCTTCACGTTGGAGTGTGATTTGTGGTTTACCTGGCTCGATACGGAAACAATGCTGAATATCGTCTAGCCAGAATTGTCCCTGCCTGACCAGCAACAGGCGGAACTTGTATTCTTCGGCAGAATTATTGCGGTTAGTCAGTTCGAGGCTAAAGAAGCAGGGATTCCCATCGAAAGGAACCGACGCCATAATACGGGAGCTTTTTCCCCCTGCACGACTAATTCGCCAGAAACGCTCTTTTTTTAACTGACGATGATGCGCAATTTTTATCTGATTATCCTGAAGATCGTTGCCCTGAAAGCAAAACTCCAGCTCAGTTTGCGATTGTTCTGGTGGTACCTGTACCAGCAGGCTGATGTCGCGCTTGCCAGCTTTACTTGCACTTTTCGCCCGTTGCCAAATCACGCCATTTTCGACCGTGATATCATCCAGTACCAGTTTTTGTTCGCGGTTCTGTTCTTTTTCGTTTAGATAAACAGCGAAATCAAGCTCGCGCCAGTCGTCTTTATCGTTGAAATGTTCCTGAATAAATTTGGCGCTGAATTCAGTTAATACGTTCTCCAGTTGCCCACTGTAGCGTTCAACGCTGTCCTCGATTTGACGAAATAACTTCCTGTTTTCATTCAGTCGGGTATGGAGCTGTTTCTGGCTAAAATTCAGTAGTTCATCATCTTTAAACAGCGATAGCTCGGAGAAATCCAGATTGCCGTCGTCCAGCAGGCGATACAACGACGAGAAGCCAAATACGGTCGCACCTTCATCCAGTACCGTTGTTCGTTGATCCTTTAATAAGCAACGCGACAACTCTGAACGGTTGTTGTCCGTCGTGATCAACTTTTCCAGTTCATGACTGAAGGTTTCGGGATGCCAGATAGCTCCCGGTGCCGCGACGTCTTTTGTGCTGTTAATCAGGGTGTCCAGCATGCTGTTATGAATAATCAACAGTGCAGATTTGGCAAACACCCCGCTGCGGCCAGCAACTTCATCGCGCAAATGGGATATGTAGTTTTCCGTGAATGCTGGCGCTGCGGCTCCGTGCAGCACCGGAATAAGTTGAATACCATTACAGGAGAGACAGGCAAGGCGCTGCTCTGGCGCAATTTCCAGTTGATTGTCACCTGCCAGATCAACAAAAGCCTGCCAGAGTTGCAGGGCATTGTCAGGGTCAGGAGATTTAAACTGGTAACGCTCACCAGGTTGAATAATGCCACTTACCCATTCAATAAAGGTTTCCGCCAGATAGGTTTCATACTGTTTTACGGACATACACGGCGTCTCCACTGTCACTCATTCGCTCCACATTTCCCATACGTTCATAAAACGCTACCAGCGTTTGTGCCGACTGGTTATCCAGATAAAATCCGCGCTGTTCAAAACCGCGCAACAACTCATGCAGGCGTAGTTTGTCATTTTTACCCACAGTGAGATTGGTCAACAGCAGCAGACGATCCTGATTCAGTACCAGTACTTTTCCCGCCCGACCACGCACCTGAATGAAATCGGTGCAGATCTGGGTTTCAAGCTCGTTGATGTATTTCCGGTTAACTGTCGCACGATCAGATTTCTTATCCTGAAACTGTTCAACAGCAACGGTTAATAATTGTTTAAAAGCTTCTTCCAGCGTAACGGCTTGCGTATACTTCGATGCCGAAAGCTCGCGCTTTTCGATAAATTCCTGCAAATAATTATTGAGATCTTGCAGCAATCGAGATGAGTTATCGGAAAAATTTAAGCAATCCTGATAGACCTGCCAGAGCGGACGCTTCTTATCTCCTTTTATTTGTAGAACTTCTAGCGCGGAGAGTATTGGGAAAAGTTTTTCACTTTGACGAGCGAACCACTTATAACCAAAGCGTTTTATTTGATCCCGTTCAGAACTGGCTTTTTCAGTGTCGAGAATAAAGAAAAGCGACTTACTTTGTGGCTCGCCGTCCTGCCAGTTGTCCAGATTGAGCGCCAGTTGGGCACACCAGCTAAAGGCATATAAACGCAGAGTATTGGTCAATTCTTGTAACAAATATTGAGGGTGTTCTGCCAAAAATGCCAGATCAGACTGAAAACAAGTCACCAGATAGGGAAGATAGGGTTGTTCTTCGGTGAATGGACCTTTTCCCAGTAACTTTATTTTTTCATTGAGCTTATTTAGCATTTGCTGCTCAATGAAGTTCAGCTTATCTTGGATGGGATATTCCAGACTGAAATCCCCCATCAGATTAGCAAACAGCGTACCAAGGCGTTTATCGGCCATTGAAGCGCCACTTATTTTTTCGCCATCAAACTGAGCATGAAATAGTAAAAAAAGCGGAGATACACGAAAGATATCTTCACTGGAAAAATACATCCGCTCCAGTACAGTCCAGAATGCTGGTTCATCGAGCAATTCTTGCAAATGAGCCTTGCAATCATCGCGAAATTGACTGGGAGTATAGGCATCAATTTTACGCTTCAGGGCGTAGCTAAGCACCAATCCGGTGACAAATTGCCAGTTAATATCATTGTTTTTGTTACGTATCGGCAGATAACTATCCAGTTGATTGTTACCCACTTTTAACGTCGTTGCGATAGGGTACATTCCACTAACCCTCCATACCGCTAATGGTAATCATGTCGTCGTCCGCTTTAGCGCGATAAACTCGCTGCCCACCAGCATAAAACTTGATTTCGCTGCTGGATTTGGCCTGTTCAGTAATCAACTCAACGATTTCGTCCAGTAGAACAATGGCATTTTTATCGTATTTATTGGGGCGATAGCCATTGTTTAATTTGTTCAGAAGTTCAAATAAATTAAGTCCGATACGAACAGGTAACAGAGAGTTTTGCCCAACTTTTAAATGCACGTCGAAGCCAGTAGGGTGGGCCGTATTTTTATTGCGGATGGCCTCCCAGTCAGGTTTCAATTCGACTGGCGCAGTTATTTTTACCCCGCCATATTCACCCAAAAAGAACTCTTCTTTTTGCATACTTAATTCCGGCGCTTTGCGGTTTGCATAGCGCTGAATACCAGCAATAAGTTCCGATGTATAAAACCGGTTCAGTGCTTTTTTCTGCTCTGAGTCAGCGGTGTAATTTTTGTGCAGATGCCAGATTTCTGAATAATGCTCAAATAAGGATTCATTAAAGAATACGGAAAATTTCTGGTGATAATTATTCCCCAGAGATTCATCCTGCAACAACCAAAAGAGCCTGATTAACGAGGCCGCATCACCTGGATTAACGCACTGGCGATCAAATCTAATGTGTAATGGCGCGAGTGCAGCTAAAAAATCATCCAGCTCAGGATCTACCAGGCCCAATTCGTAGCGCAAAATAAACTGGTCGATTTCATAGGTGTGCAGCCTGGCAGGATCAAAATCAGAAACTTTTTTAATCAGGTCGTTTTCTGCCCCAGTGAAAAGATTATCAAATAAATACCCCGGCCCCATAAGCAAATGATGCAGAAAATCCAGTAGAGTTCGGGTTGTCACAAACTGATCTTTAATCAGGCGGGCCTTAAAGAGCTGAGTGATGAGGACATTCTGAACACCCGGCAGACAAAGTAATTTATAGTTAGCAACTTCTTTCAGCTCAGGGTTAACGGTCTCATCATGTCGAAAAATAAACTGAAACAAATTACTATCATCATCACGGGTTAAATTATCCAGTAATGCTTTAATAAACGATGAATACTGTTTTTTTTCATTAAACTGGAATTTAGGGTAATGCTCAAAGTCAAAAAAAGAACAATTCCCACTGCGGTATGGGCGGCTTTCTTCCTGATCTGCTGACAAGAAAGAATCGATCGCAGTGCGGATCGCCAGATGGCATTCAGCACCTTCTCTGGCAAAGTTGGCGAGCATCCCGGTATTGATGCCTATAAGCAAAGGATATGAGTGCTGGTGATGATTGCTAAATAAATCATTTAAAGCATCAATAGCTGATTGTCGGGGGGCAAAGCTGTGTGTCGCATCCAGATGAAAACTAAAGCGTTGCTGATAACGAGGATTTGACTTACAACGGGTCAAAATTTCGGACTTTCCATCACCACTACTGCCGCACAAAAAGATGATTTCACCGGGCTTAGCAACATCCAGATAACGTTGCAGCTCAGTTTCAATCTCTTGTTTTACAAAGAGTTGTTCTTTTAACTGATCGAACTCATCCTTTTGACGATGCGTCATCGTGGTTACGGAAAACGAAGATGACTTCGCAAGTACACCCAACGCTTTACGTAATGTGATTGCGCTCATAACTTCATGTTCTCTAAAGTAATAATTCGTCTATTTTATACAAGCTATCTCTTGATCTCTATAAGCCTTTTACTGTCATATGGCCTGGTTATATGTTTCTTTTTTGCATATTTTTCACGCCTCCTTCCTTGGTTTATGTACGCCGTCTTCACAGTGGTTAAGCGGTAATGGCAAAAAATTCATCAATGTCTGCCGCCATTACTAAGCGCTTTTAAGAAAGTCCACGCGCCAGTCGGGCTGGTTTCAGGCGTAGACAAGAGCAACCATTGGATTTTTTCACAACTTCTTCAGAATACTGGCGGGTTCAATGTTTACCAGGCGGCAGAAGCGAACAAACTCGACGACATCCAACCGCCTTTCACCGCTTTCAACCTTAGCAATAAATGACTGAGGTCTGCCGAATGCCTTTGCAAGTGCGTCTTGAGTGATGTTGCTATCTATCCGCGCTTCGCGCAGTGTTCTTATTACCATTCGATATTCGTTCGAATAGACGGAAGTCATCCCGATAGCCCCGACAATATGTAAAAAATTGACTATCCGATGACTCAACAAATATCCCAAAAAAGGATAATTATCTTAACTCACCGCATGACTATTCTCAGAGCATCGGCCGGATCAAGAGAAAGCAACCGTGCCATATGCGCAAATTCAATCACATCCAGACGACGCTCTCCATTTTCAACTTTTGCAATGAATGATTGGGGTTTTCCCAGCGCCTTAGCCAGTTGAGCCTGGGTCAGGCCTTTAGCAATCCTGGTAGATCGTAGTAACTTTATAACTAATTGATATTCTTCAGAATAAATTGATGACATGGTTGATGTCCGATTTTAATCCCAAAATCGAATATCAGTGATTTACAAAATTATCCCAAAACAGGATAATCGATAAAAAAGTAACATGTAGGAGTAAAAGAAATGGTCCAAAAAACTGGCATCCCGCCGATATCATTGCCGCCTGCGCAAACGTGGTACAAGTTTGGCTGCGGTCTCGCGTGAGGCAGGGTTGTCTTCTTCCACACTGGCGAACGCACTGATAAAACCATGGCAGAAAGGGGAGTTTCTGATCGCCCGCGCGATTGGTGTGGATGCAGCCATTATCTGGCCGGAGCGTTATTACGATGATAGTGGCAGGCGACTGGCTCGCGAAACCCTGATACGTAATTACCCAAAGCCCACAATAAAGACGCCTTAACGCCACTTGTTGTTCATGTGGGACTGTCATCGCCGGAATACATCTTCGCTAGTGCGTTAAGTTCCACGCACAGCTTAACGCATAATGTTACTGGCGTGATTCGCAACGGGATTAACATTGCCAGTTTTCACGTCTCAAACCATGCAACGCCCCACAACCCCGCTACGGCTGGCATGCATCTATGTTAAATATTCTCTTTAAACCGACCGAGTCTATTTGTCGCACTTTGCCCGAATATGGGTAGGTTTGAATTTTTTGTTTAATGTCGATTTTTAGTCGACAAAATGAGGAATAAGTAAACTATTTCTTGCTGTGGCGTATCCCTGAATCTACACTGGTTTAAATATTTGTACTAATGTCTATTCAGAGGCGACAGTTGCCAAACTATCTAAACTGGCTGATGCAGCACACGCTACCCGGCCAGGTGCTGCTCCAGTCATGGCTTACCCGCAACGGCATAGATCGTAAGCTCTCTTATCTCTATGTGAAGAATGGCTGGCTCAGGCGGATCGCTCACGGCGTATACTGCCGGACGGGCCGTGAGCCGGATTGGGTAGACGCGGTTTACTGCCTTCAAACACAGTGGGAAAAGCCTGTTCGGGTGGCGGGGCTAACCAGCCTTGCGCTTCAGGGCCATGCGCACTATACCGAACCGGGTAAGCCGCAGGTCTGGCTCGCGCTTCCGGCTTACGTTAAGCTGCCGGGATGGTTTGCTGCCTTCGAACAATCTGCAACATTTATCACGCTGTATACATCGGGGCTTACCGTAGATGTAACGTCATTGACTACGGAACTGAAAATTGGCGACCGCCAGTTAGCAGGCAGTGCCCCGGAACTGGCCGCGTATGAGATCGCCTGCGGCGTTCCTTCGTTGATATCGTTCGAACATGCCGATGCTCTGTTTCAGGGGATGAATCTTCTCAGCCCGCGTAAATTGCAGGCGTTACTCTGCGCCAGTCATTCGGTTAAAACCAACCGGGTGATGCTTTACCTTGCCCGGCGTAATGGACACCCTTATTTTCAGTATATTGATCAAAGCGGTATAGAAACAGGTACGGGAAAGCGGCAAATCATACCCGGCGGCTGGCTGGAGCCGGATTATCAAATTACTGTTCCACGCGCATTTAAACCGGAAGGAGTCGAAGATGGATCTGCGTGATAGTTATGCCCGGCAGGTTAAGCTGTTGATGGCTGCTCTGCCGCATGTGGCGAAGGAGTCCTGTTTCGCGTTGAAAGGCGGCACGGCAATCAATTTGTTTGTGCAGGATTTTCCCCGTCTGTCGGTGGATATTGATCTGGCGGCTATCAACGACGCTTTGAAGAGGATTACTGCATCGCTGAACGGCAGACCGGGGATCACCGCGATTCGGCAGGAAAATAAAGCGGATGAAAAGCGCATCATTGTGAATACCGCTGATGCAAAGATTAAGATCGAGGTTAGCCCGGTCTGGCGCGGGCTGTTGTTGCCTCCGGCAGAAATGCCTGTGTGCGAACGTGTGGAAATGGAGTATGGCTTCACCACCATGAGTGTCGTCTCGCTGGCGGATCTTTATGGCGGTAAAATCTGCGCAGCGCTTGATCGTCAGCACCCGCGCGATCTGTTTGATGTGCTGAATATGCTGGAGAAACCGGGAGTGATGCGGGAGATCTTTGACGGTTTTCTTTGTTATCTGGCAGGCCATCCCCGCCCCATTGCCGAGTTGCTGGCCCCAAACTGGGATACAGAGCGGATCACGACGCTGTATGCTCAGGAATTTTCGGGGATGACTCAGCAGGAAACGTCGCTGGAATCGCTGCTGTCAGTAACGACTTTGCTGCCGCAGGCGTTGAAGTCACATCTTACGGATCTGGATCGCGAGTTCTCGCTCAGTTTTAAGCAAAACAGCCCTGACTGGTCGCGGTATCGCTATCCTGAAATTCAGCATCTTCCGGCTATTCGCTGGAAGCAACGTAATCTGGCGGTGCTGAAAGATAAAAATCCGGCGAAGTATGTGGCGGCGGTGAATAAGCTAGAGAGGGTGCTGGCGTAATCAATAGACCAGCATTAATCATAGATGATTACCAATCAGACTGAAATGGTTAAATCGTCGAATTCATATTTAATACGTTTTCTTTCGCCGCTGAACAACTTGAAAAGGATACATATTTTAAATATCAGTGAAGTGAACAGTTTATTGCCATTATTAATAGAGATGGAGGAATAAATACGCGTATTCGACTATTGCAACAAAAACAACGATGATGATCAGTTTTCATAATGAAGTAACCTGACAGATATAAAAATGTTGATTGAGGCTAAATGCCCGGATGAAGGTTGTCGAGGGAGCCAGGTGGTTTTTTCTTTTGGGTGATCTCCATTGCTGGATAGTCCCCTTGTACAGATAAGCCTGCTCTTTCTCGCTCAAAGCAGACCCTGGAATTGAACGCAGAGGGACTACCTGACACAATTTTGCACAGTGAAGAGTCGGTCGTTATTAACGTTCAGATTTTCAATGTATCAATGACCATCCGCAGGGCGGGGGAGACGTTGCGATGAGGGTAATAGAGAAACAATCCCTCCATTCGCAGGC
>ERZ1034915.726-NODE-726-length-21241-cov-60.926366_pt1 | contig 21241 bp, 17 predicted proteins | sample MGYA00520592_ERZ1034915 | MGnify/ENA primary metagenome ERZ1034915 (study PRJEB33766, sample SAMN09781787) | gut metagenome | biome: gut microbiome | host: Homo sapiens | place: Madagascar | study: EMG produced TPA metagenomics assembly of the PRJNA485056 data... | reverse complement strand
CCTGGAAGTGGGGCAACATGCACAAGCTGACCGGCGGACAGCCAGTTTACCGCTACCGCTATTGTCATCCTCGCCCAGCAATGGCCATCAAGGGAAAGGTAGCAGCTTTGGCTGGCGGCGTGATAGATGCGAAGGAAGATGCAGCTCCTGCTCCACAGGATAAGGGTGCCGTTCACTCTGCCGACATAGAATATGCTATGGGTACCTTGCCTACCAACCGCGTGTTCAACTGGCAGCCTGAGGATTACATGATCAGCGACATCTTCAGCCAGTATTATGTCAACTTCGTGAAGACCGGAAATCCAAATGGTCTGGGTCTGCCGGAGTGGCCATCCACCAATGGCAAGGCAGTTGCTCCTGTGCTTCAGATAGATGTTAATACCGTTGTGAAGTCTGATGCCCAGATGGAGAAACGCTATGATTTCATCGACAAAATGTTCTGGGAGAAGAAATAGAGATGTTTCAGAAATTCATCATCAATAGAGACGGAGTGCTGAAGTTCGGCCACGTCTATCTTCACCGTGACATGCTGGCACCAGGCGAGCAATGCACCTACGGCGGAGGTTTATGGAAAATTGATGAAGGCAGGGGCGCCATCGTTCTCTATGGAAGAAGTTTCGACTTCGGTCCTCCCGATTTCGACTTTGTGAAACAGATAGACTGGACGGGCTTGGGGGGAACCCCTCGCCCACTGCTCTATCTGCCGCATTGGCCCAACGAGGAAGAGATTGTGCCCATCATCATCAATTGAGAAAATAGTATAATATTCTATAAATTCTATGCAAAAAGTTTGCCCGTAACAGATAAAAGCGTATTTTTGCGAAAAGAATTCACTTAAAAAGCAGTATAGTATGAAAAAGAAATTAGTTTTGACTGCAGCTGTTATCGCTGCATTGTCAGTTGTCTCTTGCAATAGCAAGAAGACAAATAGCCAGGGAGCTGATCAGGATAGCCTCAGCTATGCAGGAAATGATTCGCTCAATTCTAACGATATCGTGCTCGATTCCATCGCCGGCACCTATGAGGGAACTCTTCCTGCTGCCGATTGTCCAGGAATCAAGACAGTATTGACGCTCAATGCCGACAGTACCTACCAGTACTCAGCCGACTATCTGGAGCGCAAGGATGGTCACGACGAAGCAAGCGGTATCTTCAAGGTATTGGCTAACAACGTAGTAGAAATCATCCGCCCATCCAGCGGCGAGACTACTTACTTCAAGGTGAAGGATGCCAACAGCCTCATCATGACCGACTCGCTCGGTACTGAGCCTGAAGGCGCCATGGCTAAGCACTATGTGCTGACCAAGAAGAAGAAGTAAATTCCTTTATTTTAAGGAAGAAAGAAGACAAAAGAACAATGTTAAATCCCTCGCCCGAAATGAATCGAACGAGGGATTTTTCATGCTTAACCATTACTCATAATAGCATTGTATTAAAAGTCAACATTATCGGAGCTACCATTATCAGAAGAGCTGTCACCATTTTGGGAATTGCCACCCGATGGAGTATTTTCACCCGTCTGACTATTACCACCCGATGGAGTATTTTCACCCATCTGGCTATTGCCACCCGATGGAGTATTACTACCTTCACTGGTAGAAACACTACCTATAACACTGGCCTTCTTCACGCTGGCAGAAGTGTTAAGGTTAGCATTGCTCAAGGTACCGGTAGCACGAGCTCTGAGTTTTACACCAGCAATATTGTTTGCCGCAGTAAAATCTGCTTCACTCTTGGCTCCCACCTTATTGCGGATGCCCACGCTGAAGATTGCAAGATTATCAATCTTAACATTCTTTCCAGCCAGGAGCATTTCCTTGATACACTTCACCATGGCAGTCATCATACCCAGGCACATAGCCTCCGTGAATCCGGTATTATGCTCCTCCATATGCTTGGCCAGTTTAGCCAGATCCATCGTCTCTTCTACCACTGGAAAAGCATACCACTTACCAAAAGCAAGACTCTTCTTGTTCTTGTTCTGCTTCAAAACGTACTTAATCATACCTTTCAAAATTTTGAGTTAATTACAGTCAAATCCACATCTCTATTTCCCTTCAAAGGCATAGGATCCATCGCCTTGTCCGTCAGAGAGTTTCTTCGAGTAAACCCCTTTGGTTTACACAGCAAAGATACAACATTTTGAAAGGTCATTCAGACGATAGCATACGTTTCGTGAGATAGCATACTTTATAAGGATATTTTTATGGTTCACCCAGATAATCAATGATAAGAGCCACCTCCTTAGGAGTGAAATACTTGGCCGACTTACGATAGCCTAACTTATGGAGCCCATTTACGAGATCCGGGTTGCGACGTACCCAAGCCATCAAGTGATTCACTGCCGTATGAGCCGAATTGGCTGTTGGAAAATAAAGCCAGGCAAGCTCTGACTTGCCATAGGCTCTGACTTTAAATTCTGTCATCATATATACATTTTAAAATTGCATTTTAATTATTTTTCTAACCCTTATACTTACGCCCTCTAAAGATGATACTTACGGAGCATAAACCTTATGTTTAGAAGGGGCAGACAGCAGAAGGAGGAGACAGCAGGATTTCGGGTTTCTGCCGAGCCTCACCCAACAGGATATCGGCAATATCGGTGTTCGCCTCAAACTGCTCCATGAAGTCCACCACCCTATAATCCCGGCATCCGCTCTTAGCCATCTGCTCCTTCCACTTATCATACTCTCCGCTGTCGGGATAAACCACGAGTCGCCGATGCTGCAAGGGTATCAGCTTATCGGTCTGCAGATTGCCACATCCGCCCGTTGCCAGCCACAGGAACTGCGGATAGCGGCAGGCACAGATAAGCGATGTCTTCTCACTCTCCACGATGCATACCGTCTTATCGGGATAGCGGGGAAGCAGATGCTGTCCAAAGAGCACCTTTTCGGTATTCTGAAGCTGCGGTCCTACATGAGAACGTTCACAGATGGAACGCATGGTGTTGGCCCATCCCTGCACTCGATGACCGTCATTGCGATAAGCCATCAGCTTGGCATCATGCACCCGCTGCTGTTCGTCTATCAGCCAGAACACCACTGCCCTGCCATAATTCACCCCCTGCACAACGACGTCTCGGGCAGTACCTCCCACACAATAATCGGCTAGCACCTGCCGGGCATCACCACCGATGTTCAGGCCTTCAAACCACATGCTGAAAGCACTCGGTCTCAGCATCGCCTTCTGTACCCATTCGGGGCTGAAGAAGTCGGTCTGTCGCTTATCCTGAGGTTGCACCAGCAATCTGTTCTTACGGGAAAGCATCTCTCTGTTTCGGGCTTCATCTGCCCACTGATGCCTGTTTCCCAATCCCAGCAAGGGTTTACCATTTACGTATTCCGTCTGGTAATCTTTCTTGCAGCTAAACTCCGGATGATCGTGGAAGTATTGACGCGGTGGATAATGATAGCCACACGATGCCGTATGATCGCATTTACCACATTCATCAGCCACATATTTGCCCGTCTCCAGATTCACATACCGGGTAAAGCACTTCTTGCGTCCACATTGAGGACAGACATAGCGGTTGGAACCACCGGAACGATAACGCTCCAAAACAAATCTATTTTCTGTATCATTATACATACTATACTGAATTTTAAATATAAAAAAATGTATCAGAGTGTATCATTTCCGCATTGATACAAAACAATCATTAATCTATTGATATTCAGAAGGTTATTATGTATCGAAGATGATACATTTCCTTTGTATCAGATACAGCAGCTGTATCACTCATGATACATCTTAACTATATCTATATCAATTAATTAAGTATCATTTTGTATCAAAAATTGGAATGATACATCTCTGATACAAATACTTACTTCTTGTAAGGCTTATCTGCCTTTTCTGCTCAAGTTATTGCTCTTGGCAACACGCATAACCTTGCTCGGACTGGTACCCAGTTTGTCAGCAATTTCCCGATAAGAAGAACCGTTAGGCTGCTTGAGTTCACGAATGATATCGCGCTCCAGCTCTGCCTTCTCATCTCTTGATCTTGGCAGATGTGCCCGTTCCTCATCATAGCCTCCATATTCAAAATGGAGCCATCCGTCAGAACTGGTCAACGTAAGTTCCTGCACGTTCTTGAAATCAAGTTCGATTGGGAGAGAACGATACTTCAGCTGAATGAGGTAGCGCATGTTCTTGTCCTTTCTCGATTTGTTGAAACCAATTACGTTATCGGCAAGGTTACTGAGAAGCTTACTACCAGCCAAGTCGTCTATTGTAAGCGGATCGCCCTGCTTGCGCTTAGGCGTATGGGCAAGGATGAGCATGGTCCAGTTGTGAGTCATACGCATAGCTAACAGTTTCAACATGATGTTTCCTGCTTCAGCTGCCTCCTTAGAATTGATACAGAGATTGGTAAAATTATCAATGATTATCAACTCTATATTCCGTTCCACGGCCAGTCGCTCAATCTCAGAAAGAATCAGGTTCTGGTCAGTAACATCGTGCATCTTGGTATAATCGATGCTAGCGTGGTAGAGCGTATTAGGAAACTCCTTGTTGGGATATCTCAAAGCCAATTGCTGCTTCGAAAGCTCAAAGTTGACAATAAGCGCCCGCATTCCCTGTCCAGCCAACTCAAAAGCTATCTGCGTGGCGAGGGCTGTTTTTCCCACACCTGGACCGCTAAAGAGAATCGTAGTCTCATGCCCCACCAGAATATGTGGACAAAGTTCCTTCGGTGGATCCATCTTCAGTCCTTCTAACCGGTAGTCATTGAAAGGAGACACATTGACAAAGCTAGGCTTATCTAGCTGCTGAGCAGCCCCTGAAGCAAGAGCCTGAGCCTGTTTCTGAGATTCAGTCTGCTGAAGAGCAGCCTGAGCTACGACTTCATCCAATTTCTGTTTAGAATCTTTATTAATCATACCGTTCTCCTTTCTTGATATAATCAACAGATTCATTACTTGCCATCATCTCCTGCACGTGCTTGCGATAAGCCGCAGCCAGAGGGGCGTTGCTGTGGAGTAAATACTCATTGAGGATTTCTCCGATGTGACGAGGGACAGATGAGCTTGACTCAAAACTCCCCATACTAACATAATTATTATGTTTCATAATAAAATGGCAAAAGATGTGTTCCCAAAGCCTCAACAGGCATCTTTTGCAAGAAACCAACACTGCGAGAGACTTATATATCGCAATGCTCTAAGAATCTAGCTTAATGCGCATGACTATCTTGGTTTCTGGTTGCAAAAATAGTAAGAAATAATAAGAATCGGACAGCTTTTACTAGACTTCTATTTTTAGCAATTTAGGATAAATATGAGCTTTAAAAGTGCGCTTAGGATAAAAACAGCCTATTATTATTACAAGGTAAGACTATTTAGGATAACTTAGCTATTATTTTATCCCAATTAGGATAAAAAAAATCAGTTATAAGGGGGAAAAAAAGGATTGCCGGCAATAGACAATCCTAAATACTAGTATGCGAATATACAAAAAATCCTATGAATCGAGAATTTCTTTTACCTTTTCATCAAAGGCCTTTTTCTTATTATCATGATCAGACATATTGTTCTTTGCATAATTAAAAGCCTTATATATTTTATTTACATCTGCATCTGCCTCTTGATTGCGCAGTTTACAAAAATAATCTCTCAACAGTTTTTTCATAGGATAGTTAACCATGACTGAATTATCCATATCTTCAACCATGAATGCCAGAACCTCGCCATCAGTAAGAGTTTTCATCTGATGATTGCATCCCTCATATTTGTTTTTTTGCAGTTTAGCAAAATTATAAATGAGTTTTCGTGTATTCAAAGCAGCTTTCTCACGCAGCATAGGATCTTTGATTTCTTTGAAAATATTATGCTCTATCTCCGTTAATTTGCCATAATGATTTTCCTTATCTTTAAGAAGTATAGAAAACCAAGGGAATTGTCCTGTTGTAATATAATGATAATAAAAAGGAGCAAGATCCATAATAGTCTTGTTATAGATACTATTAAGCATTTGTGCATCTATTTTTCTCTTCGCCAAGTCAATCATATCTTTATCTATATTATTCGCATCCTGAATTTTCAAATCAAAAAATGCTTGCTCGATATTTTTATTTAGAATGATACGTGCCTGGATAGGATTTGAATGCAGGCTTTGAGCATAAAGATCAATACCCTGCGCATATCTGTAGGTTCTTAGGAAACAAGAAATAATTCTCTTATAAAGACCAAAAATCTGCATCGCGTCTTTACCGGCACATTGCTTTAAAGTATAAAGCGATATTGAATAGTTATCGCTGCATACAGATGAAGACTTATGAAGGTCATGGCGAATAGGTGCTCCTGCAGAATTCCACATTTTTCGACCATGCTTTCTTGTATTGCAAAATTGTCTGAAGAAAGATTCCTCAATTTTAGCGAATTTCTCTGCTTGTTCAAGATAAGCAGCATAATCCCTAAAACAAGTTGGAGTATCACAAGCATACATCTGAACCCATTCGGCACCTGCCTTTTTAATATCGCATTCATGCCCTTCTGCTTCAACAAGGATTTCAGAAAGATACTTTTTAAAAGCATCGCAATCATTAGTTATAGAAGCATTTACTAGGGCATCGACAAATCTATCTTCTACTATCTTAGAATCAACAAGGGAAGAAGTGTAAAATTCTTCATCAAAAGGAGAGATATTGCCAAAAAGGTCGGCCACAAAAGAGTTCTTTTGGGTACATAAGCATTGCTCAAGGCATTTACCTATTATTTCAACTGATTTTGCTGTTAAAGCATTGTAATTCATACTTCTTACTTATTTTTACCTCTGCCAGCCTTTAGCAAAGTAGTTAATAATTTCCTCCTTTCTAGGCAAAGCCAAGAAAGTTGGTGGCGATAGTTTCGCAAGCTGTTATCCTGTGTTGGCTTACCACCCACCATTCGCCTACAAAATTAACAAAAATATTTCAAAAATAAGACAAACTTACTTGTTTTTTTTTTTCAATTTCTGTATATTTTATGCTACATATAAATAAAATGCACCTAAAACCCATATTTAAGTGTATTTCATTTACTATAAACAACTTAACTAAATATCCAAGCATCCATTTCACTATGAATTTCAGATAAGAAAATAAAGGGTTGCAATCCATCTTTTCAAAGATTACAACCCTTTATAGAAGACCTTTTGGTGAAAGTACCGGAAAGCAACTTTACCTATACTTGTTATTTCTAATGATGCAGGAACATTAAAGTTTCTACCTTTATAGTAATGCAACGCCAAACTCTCTGATGGTTTCTTCGCTATCACGTCCTGATATAGCCTTACCTGTTGCTTTCTCTATCCTATCAAGCAGATGCTTAGCCCTATCAATAAAATAGGAATCAAAATCATCAGCAAAAAGATAGTCGTAGTTTACCTTGTGTGAAGTAATGGCAGCTTTTATCATCTCTTGATCCAAGCCTTTATTTGCCATAGTACCGATATAAATGCTTGGTGCATGACCACCAATAGAACGATTAGAGGATGCATAGATAGGCGTCTTGTTGATAACAGAATTCCACTTGATTCGTGGAAGGTTCTGTTTCTCACAATAGGCTTGTGGGAATATATGATGAATATCTGCGTCTTCATCTATATAAGAAGCAATATCCATACGGTTGCCTGTCATAAAATCAAGAGGTGAATCCTGAAGAATCAAAGCCATAATTCCCTTATAAGCAGCACTGTTTCGTGTTTGCATAGTCAGCAAACGTGTTGGCTGAATACTTGAACGGTAAACAGTATCAGGTTTCTCGCCACCATTCATCCAACGGAACACACCAAGAATATCAAGTGCAAACCTTGCCTCATTAGCACCACCATACAGTTCGCCCATGACGCCACACCAGTACCATTGTGACAACAGATTCTGATTGGAGCCAAGGTTCAACAACTTGCTATTTTCATTATCATAGGCATAGATGGCTGCAAGAGGTATGAGTTGAGAGGTATATGGAAGGTCACGAGATCTGTAAATACCTTGGTGAACAAGAAAATTAGCAGCATCGCCAAAACCTTGTACAAGAGCATCGTGATACTTTTCATAGTCCTTCAGTTCAAGTCTAAGTATATCTCTTTTTTTGCAGGTTACAGCTACTCGTTCATCATTACCTGAATCCACACGTTTATAATAAGACACCAGAAGTGTCATTGCAGCAAGGAAGTTGGCACCAGAAATTTCACGTAGCAATTCACAATTAACTTTCTGTGAAAATGAATGTTTTATTTCCTCCCAATCCTTCCGTAGTTCATGACCATCGGCAGCAAATGTAGCCGTTACCAATTCAAAGACTGTAAGAGGTACACCACCAGTATTTACATTCTCGAATATCTGGCATACCGCTTCTTTTGGGGTCTCTTTATCGAGTTGGATTACAGGCATACTATAGGCCAAGATAGGACGTAGTATCTTCTGCGAGAATTCACGGAACAACAGGCTGTAATCACGATCGTTATGATAGTAATCCTCCATGTCATAACGCCAATCATCTGTATCGTTGGCTGAGAAGGTAATATTCAAAGGGAACATCAGATTTTCAAATTCCTTCTCACGAGTAGAGAGATCGAGTGTCACTGTACGACCGATATTAGTAGTCTGTTGTTTCTTGTCAGAAACAGACACGATAGCATCAAGTCTGTCTGCATTCGGATCAAGACACTTTTTAATATCAAGGTAATAGAAACGTTTGATTGTTGCATCACGATTGGTTTCAAGACGAGTGCTTGTTGCCTTCTTGCTTTTCAATACCTGATACAAAGTGGTCAACCTCTGCTGTCCATCCAGCACAAGCCATTCCGGAGTAACGTCATTTTCTGACTCTACTCCTTCAAACTTACGGTACTTAAAGCGAATATGTTCGCCTCCATTAGCCAAAAACATAGCGGCTCCCATAGGAAAGCCTGAGGTGATACTCTCTATAAGTTTACATATCTTCGTATCATCCCATACCCAACTGCGCTGAAAGTCCGGCAACTGGGCTTTACCTTCTTCTACCATTTTCAAAAGGTCGTCAAGCTTCTTATCATGTGATTCTACAGCCATTGTTTCAAATCATTTATATTATCAAACATTATTGCATCGCACTTACATTACTTTCTATAAAATCAATCTCATCTTGCGTGAGATTATACTTTTGGTATAAAGCAGCATCAAGTTCGGGGATAGACAAATCCCAATTTATGTCTGATTGTTGCGTAAAGTTCTGAAGAGGAACCGCTCTCCATGCCTCTCTTGTGGTATGCTGAGTAACTTTAAATATTCCCAACATACAACGAGCAAATTTTGTCTTAACATACTTTAGGCAAGACTGCGCTTCAAATAAAGTATAGAAATTTCCAGCAGAAAGGAATGTCGTATTTTGGGCACAATAAGGACCACAAACAAAAGGATCGGACAAACTTTCACCAAATTTACCTGAACCATTAGCTACAGGAAATGCAATCTTATAGCTTTCAAAGTTATCTGGCAACTTTAAATACTCTTTCTTTATCCACTTTGCAATTCTCGTATCATTCTCTCTGCCTACAACTAGAGCATAGCCGTCACCAGCAGGCTTCTCATCCGAGAAAACTTCTGGGAAAAGCGAGAACGCAGTAGTACCTAAATCAAAACGATGCCCTTTACTTTGTCTTCCTTCCAGTTCAGGATTTTCTTTATAGAACAACTCGGTTAACTGGTACAAATCACGTGAATATACTATTTTTGAGAAAGACTCTTCACCTAGTGATTCTACCTTTTCTTGTATTGTACGTAATTCATCATGAAGAACAAATGTACCAATTGGTCCTATAACGTTTTGTTTATCCCACATAGTTACAGCAACTCCGCCTTTAATGTCCACAGCATCAAACACCTCATCGCTCTTCTTCCAATATTTTACTACTTTAAAATGCTCATCATTAAGCATCTTTTGATTCCATGCTTTTGGAGTTTTACCTGCATTAAACAGGAATCGTCCAGGGTGTATCAATGTACCCAAGTCACCAATCTCCATACCTATGCTAATGAAATGATGGTACAGAGGTTCCTTGTTTACTCCTACCTGGTAAGGAGGATTGCTTACGACTGCATTAAACTTCATATTTCTATTATTATTTGCTTTCCAAAATTCTTTGCCATTTTTTATATCTTCCACAAAATGCTGTGGATTGTTCTTTAGAGTCTCAATGATGTCTGCATTGTTATTACGTACGTCTGTATAACATTTTGCATTGACTTTAATATTAGAGAAACCGACAAGTGTGCGATTGGTAATTCTTTCAGCCATCTTGGTTTTACAAACCACAAAGATGTTCTTCTCTATCACTTTTTTCCATACGTCAGCCTTTTCTTCATTAGTCAACTCGGGACCAAAACCTTGTTGGTTTTTACATTGAAGACGATACAACGTATAAGCCATATATAATGGATATAGGCCGGTCTTTGAATTGAGTTCTAGAATATTCGGCGCTGGCGTAAAGAACACACGCTTTGTTACTTCTCTGTCTTCACCCACAAACCGAGGTTCTGACAAGAGATCTTCATCTCTATGTTTCTCTCCAAAGAAATCATAACCACCCACTGTATCACTCAGGTGCATATTGACTACTCGCCAAGGAGTAAGAACAGTTTCCTTATCGGGATAGCGGAATTCTGAGATAATATCAGCAATTCCATTTACACGTTCATCAACAGGCTTGCCTTCTAAAGCATTGACCTTTTCATAGATAGATTCTGCCCATGCCATGAAGCGTTCGTTCTTTATTATATGGGCAACTTTGATAAAGTCTGTTTTGGTTAATCCGTTAGGCATAAACTCCTCCCAAGATTTTTCGTCGATATCCTTGACAAACTTATCAATGGTAAAAGAATCACTCAGTTTGTCCATAGCTCCATAAATGAGCATAGGGAAACGAATGATGATTTTTTCGAGTATCTCATATGCCTGATCGCCCTTAGTCTTATTCTTCTTACCAATTTTAGGTTCTTTGGGTTCCTTAATTGTCCCCGAAGATGATGAGCTTGTTGTGGCACCTTCGCCAGTTACTCCTTCACTACTAACCTTTACCTTCCCTCTGCTTTTTTTACCAGATGAAGACACGGACATTTTAGCATCTATATTTTTCAACAACTCGAATACATCATTGCTAATATTATCTAAATTGTCAAATAGTTTACGAGTACGTCCCCTCATAATCTCTTCTGAATAGGCACGATTAACCTGCTTCATAAAGCTACGAGTATCAAAATTGACAGTCTTGCTTCCATCAATGCTAATGACAGAACAAAATCTCAGAAAGCGTTCAGTCTCTTGAGCTTTCTTCTGACCAAAATTCTTGCTACCACTACCACGACTTATTTCTGTCAGATAATTATCAATAACCGTCAATGTACGATCAGGAGCAAAATCGAAAGCATAGCATTCACGCTTTGTCTTTCCCCTGAATGGGGTCTGACAACGGAAGATAGTCTGAAGATAACGAGCAGCCTTCGTCTCATATGAACCAGACAGCATCAAGACGGCCGTCCATTCTGGTACACTGACACCAGTCGTACATCTGCCACAAGTCAGAGTAATTGTTTTCTCATGAGTTCTGACGGCATTTTGCACTTTAGCCAAAGCTTCAGTTTCCTTCTTATCACGTGTAGCGTTATCTTCGTTTTCACGCTCAATATCACTATCACCCTTGCCAGCAATGTTTACTATTTCATAGTCACGGAAGTAGTTATCCTCCTTATCTTCACGCAATATAGCGCTCAGACAACGAGCCGCATCTACACCAGGAATAGACCACAGTGTATGTTGAAAATAATCACGATACTCGCTTGTTGCAAAAGGATAATTGAGTTCTTTATTCTCACCATCCTTAGTCATCAGTTTGAGAAAAGCACGTACATCATCTTCATGCACGAATTTATCCGTATCAGCGTCAACACGGAAAAACTCTGTAAAGTTGAAATAGTCATTTTCGTCATGACTATAATTAGTCATCACTTCACCAAGATTGTAAGTACATATATTCAAGCGAGCCAATCCCTCGTAAGGATTCTTCTCGTCAGGATGCTCCTTGGTCCAACGTTCCTTGGCATCCTGCTCCATATTGTAATCCCATCGGTAGATTTCCTTCTCTTTGAAAAGTTTTAGAATATTATATGGCGTACCTGAGAGATACAGGCTCTTCATCTGTTTGTTCTTTTGGAACTCTGCAACTACAGCCTTTCCTTGTTCTGTACGAATACCCTCATGAGCCTCATCGATGATAAGCAAATCCCATTTCTCCTTGAAAAGTTCGTTGTTCTTGTCAAACTTACTTTTCTTGTTTACAGTCTTTGAGCCACGGATATCCTGAATAGATGCAAAATAAATATATTTATAGTCTGGATCATGCTCGGTATATTGTTTCAGCACCTCCAAACCACCTGCAATCTTTTGTCCATCCACAAGAAGTTTATTCTTTACACGAGTTACATAGTGGAATCCTGGCAACTGCAACAAATTGAAGTCTTTGAACCAACCATCACGAACCGCCGGACGATGGGTAAGTATCAATACACGATTGAAAGGCTTACGCTTGACAACTTCCAAGGCACACAGTGTCTTACCAAAACGCATTTTGGCATCCCACAGCATTTTGGAACCATGCAGAAATTGAGTAAGAGTTTTTGTAACAGCCAACTCCTGTTCTTCTCTCAGTACAATCTCTGTTTTTTTCTCTCTTGCAGATGCAGTTTTCCAATCCTTTCTCTCAAGAAGTGACTGATTATGCTTAACTGCATTAATAGCTTTTATTACCAATTCTGTCGTTACAGGATACCATTCCTTTGGATTGTATTCTAAATTAGCAAATTCAACAGCATGATAACCACTGTTTTCCAAAACATCATGTACATCATGATCATCAAAGCCAAATTCCTCACCATCAGCTTCATAGATAGCAAGTTCGGTATATTCCAGTTTATACTCAATAGCTGCGGTACCTGTTTCTTGAGTGATTCTTGCTTTTGCAGCCTTTATCAACAGTTCGCAATCAGGGGTAAGGTCTTGCCACTTTTTAAAATAGTTGATAGTAGCCTTACCCACTTTGAGCATGTTGTCATGCCTGCCATCATCTATACTGAACGCATAGATGAGTGTATAGTCGTATGTAGGTTTATGCTTTGCCATATTACTTATTATTGATGAGATCAACAAATCTTATATTTTCACCAGCAGGAGGCTCCTGCTTATGCCATTCCTTTATCAGGCAAAGAGTCTCGTCTTCAAATAGTTCTTGATTATTTGACATTCTTTGCAGCATAGGAATGCCCTCTACTCCAGGCAATGTTCCTTGAAGTCCATCCATTTGCCAAATGTTCCATGAAATGACTTCAACAGGCTTTTCCAGAGCTTCCTTTAAAGGAAATTTTCCCCACTTATCAACATAGAAATCTATATAAGTCAACAATAAAGCCTCACGAGCAAGAAGGACATTATCCCCTTGCCAATCAAATCCATAAACAGATTGCAGGGCTCTGAGAGCCCACCTTCGCCACTCACGTTTATTTAACTTTGTTGGTTCGCTCTTGGTAAATTGATTTATCAACTTGAATTTGCGGTCTAGCAAACCAATTCTGTCTTGAACAGGAATGATTTCACCTGTTGTGACATCATATCTGCTTGCCAGATATGGAGCCTCTCCACATGCCATTTCCAGTCTCTGGAGTTTTACATACTGCTTCCAATCATAATTATCAGGTATATGTATCTGACCTTTTGGAACAGAAGTCCAAGTCTTATCAGCATTTTCTGTATTGAATATCCCTTCTGTCCCGAACCAAGCATCATCAAGCAAATTGTTCTGAGAGTTACATATCCAAGCTGGTGTAAAAACTTCCGCTTTATCTTCGGTTCTTGATTTGCGAAGTTCTTCATTCTTCAAAATACGAGGTTTGATGATGCCGTTGTTTTCACCAGTAACGAGGTTTGGTGTAATTGGTTTATCCTTAGCATATGATTCACCCATATAGGAGTAGTCATCTGTACCCCAGACAAGATATGAAGTAGAACCAGAATAATGAGTTCGGGTTCTATCTACCAACAACGAGTCAAGCAAACCTGAGTAAAGCTTGCTTATCTCATCCTCCGATATATCGATTCTGTTTATATCTATTGAAATTGACTTAGTCATATCTATTCTGTTTATCTTCTTATCTATAGCGAATCGCTTTATAGAATGAGTGCAAAAATACAAATAAATATTGAGAACACAACGAAAAAAAATAAAAAACATAAAGTATCATCATAAAAAATATTTTTCCGCTTATTTAGTTGCAATATTTTGCAAAAAAATGATTCTGCCAATGAGACCAACAAAGTGAAGGTTATTACCAACAAAAAAACTAAGGAACCATCAGATACGATAGAGTTATTGAACTCTTATATATAAAAGGTATAAAGGATTGCAATCCATCTTTCCGATGATTACAACCCTTTATCTTTTATCCATATCTAATGACTATTATCTATAGTCAATATCATAACGTACCATTAATAGAGAAAGGAAACAAGAAATAGATTCCTAATCTCTCAAACACCCTATCGGCACAACATATACACCGTCCTGCGGACGCTGGTAGGCATATTTACCGACACCAGTCAGCACCATTTTGAAAGATGGGGACTTCATCTTATCGGTATCGATTTTACTTTCCAATGTCACCAGGTTTCTTGCGCCCTCCTCTATGAGCTTGTCGCCACCCAGCTTCACCTCTATCAATCCATACTTACCATTACGAAGATGAACCACAGCATCACACTCCAGACCTTTTCTATCACGAAAATGATAAACGGAGCCGCCTAATGCATCGGCATAGACTCTCAAATCACGCACACACAAGGTTTCAAAGAATAAGCCAAACGTACTCAAATCATTGATCAAATCATCCGGTCCCATTCCCAATGCAGCCGTTGCAATCGAAGGGTCGGTAAAATATCTGGTATCAGAAGTACGTATTGCCGACTTGCTTCTCATATTCGGGTTCCAGGCAGTAGAATCCTCTATCACAAATATCTTCTTCAAAGCCTTGATATAGGAATAGATGGTATTCTCGCTAACCTCAGTACTCTCATTGTTGGCAATATCTGCCAAAATGGTACCTGCTGTAGCCTGACTTCCCTGATTTCTCGCATACGAACGCATAATCCTCCGTGCCAATTCACTATCACGGTTGACTCCATCTACACGGGATACATCGAATCTGGTTACTGCCTCAAAATACTCAATGGCCTGCTGTAAAGCTGCCTGTTTGCTTTTCTTATCCAAGGCTTTCGGCCAGCCACCCCGACAAGTCAAATATGCCAAATGCTCCAAGTCGATTGGGTTGATTCCTTCTACGAAGTAATCCGTTCTGTCGGCTGCAAACAATTTAGCAAGGCTCACCTCTCCTGTAGAATCTCCTGATTCCCACAAACTCATTGTTCGGAGTTTGAGCCAGGCAAAACGCCCTGTTCCCGTATGAAAGATTTCTTCATAACTAGGTGGCACAGCAGACCCAGTTAGTATGAACTGCCCATCATCATCACGCTTATCCACTTCATTTCTCACGGCATCCCAGAACTTTGGTGCTATTTGCCATTCATCTATCAATCGTGGCGTTTCACCCCGAAGCAACAGTTTGATATTGGTATTGGCCATGGCTATGTTCTGCTCCATGGAATCTGGATCAGACATAGACAGGATACTTTTAGCCTGTTGGCTGGCTAGAGTAGTCTTACCGCAATACTTAGGACCTTCTATCAAAACAGCTCCCATCGCATCCAGTTTTTCTGCCAATATTTTATCTGCAATTCTTGCTTTATATTCTTTCATAAAATCTCATTTTTAATTTCTGATGCAAAAATAATATATTTTATTGAATATCAAGCAAATAAAATAGTTAAACTTTGTTGTTTTTCTATTTCATTGTGGAAGTTGACCCAATTTTGTTGTGGCAGTTGACCCAAATCCGTTGTGACAGTTGACCCAAATCCGTTGTGGCAGTTGGCGGAATTATTTCTTCTGATACACTCTTACATAATCGATGAAATACTTCATCGGAAGAGCGGAATCATCGATTTCGCCACCATTATCGCCACCTAGGGCAAGATTGAGCAGGAGATACTGCGGCTTCTTGAAAGGCTGCTCGCCATTGCCCAGCTTGCCATTCACCGCCTCATCCTGGCGAATCTCGTTGAGAAGTTCATCGTCCAGATAAAGACGGATGCTCTGCTCATCCCAATCCATGCGCCAAACGTGGAACTTATCAGCCCATTGCGAATCACGATTGGTAAAATGGGTGAAAGGGATAGCCTTGCTGTTCCATTTCGCCGTCCAAGGCTTGTCGGTACCCCAGCAGGCATTGGCAAGGATATGAGGCACACCCTGCCTGCGATAATACTCCATCATGTCGATTTCTCCATTCGACGGCCAGTCCATGCCGCGTCCCAGAAGCCAGATGGCAGGCCAGGATCCGCCAGCCGTAGGAATCTTTGCCCTTACCTCTACCCTGCCATAGAGAAACTCCTTCTTCTCTGCCGTATTCACCGAAGCAGAGGTATAAAGAATCTTCTCGATGTTCTCAGGCCATCGGCTACTGTTCTTCCTGAAACCGGGATTTCTGCGAGCCTTCTTCTCCTTACGGGCCACGATTACGAGATTGCCATCCTTGCAATAGGCATTGGCTTTCTGATACCATTGCGCCTCGTGGTTGCGCTTGAATCCCTCCTCGTAGTTCCACACCTTGGAATCGAGAAGTCCATCGGTATTGAACTCATCGCTCCATACCAGTTTCCAGTCGTTCTGAGCCATCATGGCAGATGGAGACAAAGCCATCGCCAACACTCCGAACGCAATTCCCATTTTCTGCTTTACATTCATATTGATTGATTGTTTTGTTATTAATTTCCAATGATTGTCAGTTTTACGTATAATCATAGAATCAATAATACTGATGATTACTGAATTAATGATGCTTATGATTACCTAAGATGATGCAAAAATACAAAATTACGATAAGAAAGAAGAGTACTTTTCGAGAAATCAGGAGTATTTTTCGAGAAATCAAAAGTTATATTCTACATTCCAACATATTACAAACCCATTACATTCTCATCTTTCACGTTAAATTCAATTAAGTTTTACCTCATAACTTTCGCTATTTCAGATATTTTTCCTAATTTTGCGTCCACGTTTCCAACGGATGAAATGAATATTAAGATTAGATTATAAAATTAGGTATTATATAAAATAGACAAGGAAAAAGGAAAAAAGAAAAATGGAACATGTTTTTACTGAATCGATGTTTTTGGTGGGCTTCGTGATATTCATCGCCGCCATACTCGTATTAGACATGCTGGTCATCGACCGAAAGGCGCATGTGGTTTCCATCAAGGAAGCTGGCTCCTGGACGGCAGTATGGATTATTCTCGCTCTCGCCTTCGCCGTGTTCATCTACTTTCATGGAGACATGGTGCACGGCATAGAGAACTTCGACGACCTGAAGCTGATAGCCTCGCGCTATGCTTCTCATCTCAAACTGGATCCGAACGATTATGAAGGGAGTCTGCAGCAATATCGCCACTACATGACCATCTCTTACATCTCGGGTTATCTGATAGAGAAGATGCTCTCGGTGGATAATCTCTTCGTGATGATGATGATCTTCAGTTCGTTTGGAGTGGATAAGAAAGATTACCAGCACGTATTGAACTGGGGTATTCTGGGAGCCATCGTGCTTCGCTTCGTCTTCATCTTTGCGGGTGCAGCCCTCATCAGCCGATTCGCCTGGATATTGCTCGTATTCGGAGGATTCCTGGTTTACAGCGGTGCCAAGATGTTCTTGAACAGAAACAAGAAGGAAGAAATCAATGCCTTGGATCATCCGGTAGTGAAGTTCATGCAGCGACGTCTGCATCTGGGACCTCTGGTAATGACGGTGGTGTTCATCGAGTTCTGCGATCTGATTTTCGCTTTCGACAGTATCCCTGCCGTATTCTCGGTTTCGCTCGACCCGTTCGTGGTGTTCTTCTCCAACATCTTCGCCATCCTGGGCTTGCGTGCCCTCTTCTTCCTGCTGGCAGCGATAGCCGATAAGTTCCGCTATCTAAAGGTGGGCGTGAGCGTGCTGCTGGTGTTCATCGGTGTGAAGATGCTCATCCACGATTTCTTCGAGATTGATGCAGTAAGTTCGCTGGTATTCATCATCCTCGTCTTGCTCGTCAGCATCGGAGCTTCGGTGGTGATTCCGCAGAAAAAGGAAGCTTAAAAACACAAAACGCAGTAATACGCCCTGAAAGGGCAGAAGCTCCTAGCCCAGGGCACCGCCCTGGGTTTACGCATAAGCAAGAATGTCGCCCTGTAAGGGCAAAAGCTTTTAAGTACCTGGAAAGTACAAAGTTTTTGCCTTTACAGGGCGAACTGTTTATATTTCTAATACCTCCTCAACGATCTATACTTAATGGTATAAATCCGGTTGAAATAATCCTTCCATTCATTCGGCTCCTTGTCATCATCCCGAACAATCCGAATACCATAAAACCTGGTGCCGGTTTCCTTATACTCCTTGAACCTCGCCAACATTTGCTGCGGCGGATTCGGAATCAGGAAATCCGTAATCCAAAGCACATCAGCATTCACATAATGCAGACCATCGTTATCCAGCAAATCAAACATCTGGTTCATCATCTTCTTTGCCGAAGTTCCACCGCCTATAAAAGGAAGATGGGTTGTAGTAGGCTGGCGCCGAGTTCCGGGAATTCCGGAAGATTTATGAGACTCCACAACCGTGATTCCAATCCTCTTCAACCGCTCCGCTTTCCGCTTCGCCATCAGATCGATGGCACGGGTGCTCACAGAGAAATCTATCAGAAAACAATCCCGCTCGAAATCCTCTGCCGTTTCTTCCAATAGAGAAATCAGCGTTGAAGAAATCCTTTCAGGCGTTCCATACATACTCGCCGAAGTATCCAGGCAAACTATCATAGGACCCTTTCGGGAAGCATGGGTAAAGCCGAGTTTGCGGGATGGCTTCGACATTTCGCTCTTATAACGGAAAGTCTGGAGCCTGCGGGTTCTATACTTATAGATAAAAAGCCCCTCCATATCCTCATCGCTATATTGCGCCAATTCCAAAGGAAGAAGCGAGTTGAGATCATCGCCCACGGTAATGCCCTCGATGTCGCTTCCTGCGGAATGCTCCATCTTCATCTCCACCCCCGAAGCGATGGTGAGCCTATCTTTGCCGTTGGCATCTGCCACACGACCCATCTTCGCCACAATCTCCTTGATTTCCGGATATTTATCCTGAATCTTCACCTGGTTCAGGCGGCGTTCAAACTCCGTTTCCGTCCATCCGTTCGTCATCAGTTCCCAGGCTTGCACGGCTCGCTGCTCCGAAACACCCTTCGTCTTCATGTTGCGGGTTATCTGGTCCATCATGCGAACCAATCCCGTTTCGAAGTTATTCTGACGGAGCGAGATAAAATCCTTCAGTTTCTTCAATACCTGATGGTCGATGCACACCTTCCAGTCTCTTACCAGTCGCTCCCAGTTTTCCGGTTTCGAAGCACCATCGCCAGCCATCAGTTTCAGGAAGAAAGACTTATCGAATCCATCCTCCTGGTGTTCCTGCTCCAACTGGTCGATGAGCGGAAGCCACACCTGCTCATCCATTCTCTTAAAGGGAGTCCAGTCGAGCACATCATCAGCCCGATGACTTTCGGTCCAGGCACGCTGGCGCTGGAATCGCATGTGATGAACGCATTCCACGATGAATTTTCCCACACAATCATAGAATACCTTGCTCTTGATTTTGCTGTTCACCACCTGGCGAACGAATTTCTGTACCTCTTCACCAGTTTCCGGAATCGTCACTTTCAGGGTAAAGAAATGAATGAGATAATCCTTCAGCGGGTCTTCCTTCAAATCCCAAGGCATGGCTGCGCCTGTCGGATCAGGAATCTTTACCTGCCCCGACTTGCAGAAGTCGTCTAGCATCTTCAAGTAATACTGTGCTTCCGCCAAGTCCTTGTTATTCTGGTATTTCATCTTATTCGATATTTTTCACCAAATCGGTAAAAAGCCTCTTATATATTATAGGAAGACTAAGCCTTCTCTTTCTCCATCAGATATTCTGCGAAGATTCTTGCAGCACTCTCCACTTTGGCTGCGCAAGGGCGAGACTTGTAGTATTCTGCCGTTCTTGCCGAAGCTACATAGCTGGATTGCGCCTTCTCATGGCCCTTCAAGCCCAGAATCTCGGCACAGATGACGCTGCCATTCTGCTCCTTCGATTTGGCTAACAAATCCTGCACCACCTTGTAGCAGGCCGACTTTCCCTCGCGGTCATCCCCCTCAGTCTGTCCGCAATCCAAGCCCACGAGCACCACAATGCCCGAAACGGCTCCACACATCATTCTCATTCTGCCAACTCCACCACCGAAGCCGGCACCAATGCGCTTTGCCATCTCATCATCAAGACCATATAAATCGGCAAAGGCAGCCACCACCGACAGGCAACAGCCATAGCCCTGCATAAAATTCTCCACCGCCTGGTGAACACGAGCCTCCAACTCTGGAGATAAAGTTATCTGTTCGTTCATTATGTTTTTATTCTTCTATATATGTTTTGGTTCTTCTATATATAATAATGTATAAGTAACAGGAGGCGATTAAACCTCATAAAGTTTCATCGTATCCTGACGGGTAAACGCCAACTCCTTATAGAAATCACGGAGATAGGCCGAAATTTCAGCCTTATCATCCGAAGACACGAAGAGATTCTCGCCCAACTGCCTTTCCAGCGAAGTCAAGCCATCAGAAAGGGTTTCGATTTCCCCCTCATAATCTCTGCCATCATCAGGATTTCTGCGAACCCGATGATACTTGATATCCTCGGCAAGCGCATTCTTCATCTCCACGAGTTTTTCTGCAAAAGGAGAAAAGAGTGCCCGGATTACGATGCTTCGGATAGCATCCCGCTCTTCCGGTTCCTGCCACAGACAATGGTAGATAGGAAGCAGATCGCATATATCCACCTCTTCCCTATCCTGCATAAAGGCTGAAGTGCGAAGCAAGCGAACGATATTCTTCCATCGGCGGTCACTCACATAGATGTTTCTGCGCTCGGCAGCCTCATCCACATTCACGGCTCTCAGAGATTTACGGATGGCGGAAATTGCATCAAGCACCTCCTCCTTCACGCCAATCTTACAGATTTTCTCCGCCCATTCAGCATACTCCTCAGGGGATA
>ERZ1034915.724-NODE-724-length-21271-cov-17.909785_pt1 | contig 21271 bp, 20 predicted proteins | sample MGYA00520592_ERZ1034915 | MGnify/ENA primary metagenome ERZ1034915 (study PRJEB33766, sample SAMN09781787) | gut metagenome | biome: gut microbiome | host: Homo sapiens | place: Madagascar | study: EMG produced TPA metagenomics assembly of the PRJNA485056 data... | reverse complement strand
AGTACAAAATCCAGTAATAGAACTCGCCTTTCTTGTGTTTGCGGCGCATCAGGTCGATTGCGGTGTCGATGATCTGCATCATCTTTTTACTGCGCTCCAAAGCGCGGGCATAGTTTTCCAGCCGATTTCCGCCTTTGTTGACCTCGCTGTCCACAAACAGTGCATCCGTAGACAACCCGTACTCAGCCTTGAATTCCTCCTGCAAATCGAGATCGGATACTTCCAAATTCCACATAACATCCCGATACTTCCTCAAAAGTGTCCGAGTGTCGTGGTAATGCGGGGATACGTTGGACTTCTGTCTTTTGAATGGCATAAAAATACTCCCTGTTTTTTAGTTGTCGAAAGAATTCTTTCAATTACTAAACAGAGAGAGATTAACGATTTTGATGCACTTTCAGAAAAAAATGTGTGTTTTTATAATATAAACTTTGTAATGATATACTTTTAAGACGGCGTGGCCATTAAAGCTATATTTCTGCTAACAACTGTGTGATGCAATTTTATTTATTAAAAAGCGGGAGTTCTTGTACTAACAGACGAAAAGCCAAATGATAAAATGTTTATTACAAGTAAAAGACTCGCAACAGCGAATATTTTAATATCCTCGACTGCTACGAGCCTTTTATGCTTACTTGTCTTCAGAAAGCTCAGAAGAGTACTTATTTATCGCGGTTCGATAAAGATTTACCTTTTCATCCTCGAAACTTACCCTATGCAATCTGATGTCTTCAAATTTCTGATAGATATTTTTGTAAATAATTTGGTGTGCTGCATTATGAACAGATTCGGTGCTGTAGGGATCCATTTCAAAGGATTCTTCAGAAATCGCTAGTTTCAAAAGGGTAAGCAAATCGTCCTTGCTAATCTGATCGATTGGCTTTTTGCTTGCTGCACTCCCATCCAAAGAAAAGAACACTCTTCCATTATCAACCATTAAGTATTTCATAAGAATTCCTCCGATCCATATAGGCTGCTTCACCAGCCTCAAGGCAATCCAACAAAACAGATTTTCGTGATATATGATTGCCTTTTAAGTCAACCAAGTCCTCACTTGAGGGATAACCCGAATACAAATGATATTCAAGTTTTCCATCACTTAAGACCTCTTTGCAGGCATAAACGATGTAATCTGGGTGAACAGAAACACCAATTGTATTATTGTGCGTTGCAATAATTACCGGAATAGTTTTTGATATGTCTTTAAGCAGGCTATCTACTCCATCTCTAAGGAATATATTGTCAAACGAAGACTCTGGTTCATCAAGAATCAAAATGCTGTTTTTCACTCCATCTGACAGTTCTTGAAGCAAATTATATTCGGAACGTTCTCCACCGGACGCAGGACTTCCATACTGGTTAAATACTTCATAGGTAATGTTAACGAAGTACTTATAATACTCCGATGCAGGAATATCCTTCCCTTTCAAAACTTGTAGGAATTTGTACGGATCATTGTACTCCTTAAATGCATCGGAGAAGACGGTCTTGCTTCGACTAACTTTCTGCATCGCCAGTGCACCCGAAAACGGACTGCTTTGGGCAACTACTCTGTAAGAATACAAATTCTGCGCTTGAATAACACGAGGCTTTTTTATCATTTTCACCACATCACGGAAGACCTGTACCTTGTGCTGATTCATGAGGATTTGGTACAAGTCTATATCTGGCACAGCGGTTGTAGAAGAGCGAACACTTAGTTCTTTCTTTACCGATGTGATAAGACTATTTACGTATTCTTTGTGCAACAAATCTGTCTTTTCTTGAATATATTGCTCTCTTAATGCAATCGCTAAACGCAGAAGCGAACGCCTACCAACATACTTTTCAACCAACTCCTTGTATTCAATTGAGCCCAGTAAAGTCTCTACGGCTTCAATCATTTCGACAAGGGAGAATAAATTTTTGATGCTAAAATTTGATTCTTGATAGAGATTTGCCTTTGAGAAGATGTCTTGCCGCTGTGCATCTTCTCCGGCCTTTTTCAGCGTCTCTAAATATTCGTCCATTTCCTTCGCATCTTGCTCCAGATTGACGGATTGCACATCATCAACAACCGCTTTGAACGGCCCCAAATAGCTTTCTGTTACAGAGTTTCCCCTATTTTTTAATGCTGCCTCGAATTTTCGCTGAGATTGCTCATCATCCGTCGATAACAACGAAAATTGTTTGATGTACTTTCCGCCGGGGAATTGCGCATTGATTTGATCGAGCGTGTAGGTCTTGCCAGACGAACGCTTTCCTAAAAGTACAGTTAATCCAGTTGAGATTTGCAAACCATTGTCGAGAATTTGGAATAGAGAGTTTCCATCTTCCGGCTTCAGTGATACTTTTGCCTTATCGGTTAATGCATATTTAAGTGACATCATATTAACGTCATCTATATCGATATAGGTCTGCCTTCCTAAAGGAAACGGAGCTTTTTCTTCAACTCTCCAATCACTAAATAGCACAGGAACTAATTTTTCGCTTCTGGACTGCATATAGATGAATTTCTTTGCGCTGCATGCCTCCCCACACTTAATATATGGGCTGATTTGAGGAACCCTCTCGAGCGGGAGTTTTGGCTCCTTCTCGTAATGAGGAATCAGGATATATTTTCCAACATCATTAAATATTTCCATAAATTGTGCTTCGGAAATATATGAATCTTCACTTGCTCCGTTAAGGCGATAAACTTTCGCGCATTTTTCTGTGAAATCATCTATGTCAGATGGATCGGTAATGACAATCAGGTGGCCACCTTCTATATCTACTTCGATGCCAGGAAAGACTTTAATGGGTAGGGCATTCGTGATATCGCTGAATTGCTGGGCGTCAAACAGGTTGTGATTGGTTATCGCAATCAAATCTACTTTTTCCTATATGACATAGCCTTTTAGCTTTTCTATCGAAAACTCAAATGGTTTGTCCCTTTTGGTGGAAACCGTATGGATATGAAGATCCATCTTTTTCATGTTTAACATCTCCAATCTTTTCCGTGCTGGTTTAGAACGATCTTCTGCTAATAATTGAGTATCCAATCAATCTTTAGTGTAATTATAGCAACTCTATTCCTTTATTGCAAATATTTGCGGCCACTTTAGTTTTAGCTCGTTTATTAAACGAGCTGAAACAGAATACTATTTCCGTATTATTGAAAAAATCGAATAGTTACTGCAACACAGACAGTGAGGTGTCGCAAATATAAGCATAACTGCTATAATAAGAATTTGTACGGACGACCTTTATCATTAAAACATTGCCACCATTTACACTGACACTGATTGGGCGAACATGTTCATCTCGTACAACATCGTCAACTCGCCCAACAAGAACATCATCAAGGTAGATTTCCACGCTCATATTTGCATCGCGATTTGTATCTTCCGATGTAACAATATTTGCCGAAAAGGTATCATATTGTCCGTCCAACTTGAACTTGGCCCATGCGGTGTCGGACGCATCAAAGCGATACGATACACTATGAGTGGTTCCATACAAATCTTTAACAGAGGGAACTTGCTCACAATGAACACTGTCCAGACATTCCAAATTATCTAGGCGCTTAGAAATATCTCTCTTTAATCCGCCTTGCTCGATTACGCTATTGATTTCGTCTGAGGAATATGTATTTAATAGTGTTCCCTTAAGTATTTGAATTTGATTTTTCAAGTCGTCATTTTCGTTTTGCAGGCTTTGGACTTGTCCCTGCAACGTTGATTGATTTGCCTGATACTGACTGTTCTCGTCAAGAACCTTTCTGTATGCGGAGATTAGCTCATCAGTTGAGTCTGTTAAATCAGTGCCGGCAGATACATAGCTGCCGGTTTCTCCCAAAATTTGGATGACATTTCCATTTACTGTTTGGGAGATGTTCTGCACATTATGAAGTTGAAAAGCGCTTCCACCTGCTACAATAGCGGAAATGGCGGTAACTACTGCACAAATAATTTTGGTGCGGTTTTTCTCTTTCGTAATCATTTTACACTTTTCCTTTCTAGTTGAGCAGGTAAATCGTTCTAATTGTGTATTCTCCAGAAGCTCTTGTAGGCTAAACACGAGAGCTTCCTTTAAGGAAGCAAGGGAGAGCCAACTCTAAAATAATCTTTAATATAGATGATATGCTTTATGTGACTTTCAAAATGTATTTCACCCATTTGTCGGGCGTCGCGCATTATCCTGAAAGCGCATACCCCCGTCCCATTACGGTTTTCAAATCTTCCGGGCCCAAATCCAGTTTCTTCCGCAGCTTTGCGATATGCACATCGACCGTCCGTGTCTGAATCGGCACGGTGATATTCCATGCAGATGCCAGCAGAAAGTTTCGGGAGCAGATGCACCCGGAGTGGTCGAGCAGTGTAATGAATAGTTGATATTCTGTAGTCGTCAGGTGAATGCGGCAACCTTGTCTTTGAACGGAAAAATCATTTTCATCGATGGACAGATTTTTATAGTACTTCATCTGGAACACCTATCATGTCATAGTCATCAATAAGGGCCTGACCAATAGCCCATGCGAGGAAGAATGCTGTGCATACCAGAAAAATCGGAATCCACATTGCATTATAACTTTCACCATCAGCGGTATATCCTTGGTTTTGCCAAAGAGCCGCAGCATGGAATAGGGGATAGAACCCCAGCCACTCAATCCCGTTTTTCATCCCGGAGAGGCTAAGCAACGCAGGCAGACAATACGAAACAGCGCTGATAAACAGTGCAGGAAGCAGATTTCCCAATTTCTGTCCCAGCCATAGGGTGATTCGGCTCATGCACAGGCAGGCAGCAAAGCGGCAGATCAGCCAAAAGAGCAGCAAATCCGATAAAGTTATAAACTTCGGGACAGCCTGCAAGTCGGAAATACTCATTGCCGGTCCCAGCAAAGAGGGAAGGCCATAGTCGCGCAGAACCTGCCATAGATGAGGCAAAACCGTCCCGAAAGCTATTACTGCCGCAACCGCGGTGCTTTGCCACAGCTTTGCTTTCACAGTGTATTTCCGGCCCAAAGGGGTGGATGCCAGAATTTCATCCATGCCACCCTTGCGCTCCATTGAAAATAGACCGCTGAAGCATAGGGCGCACAACAATCCTGCTAAAAGTGTATCTTGCACATCACTTGTGCCGGTAAAGCCGAACAACTTCTTGTAGCCGGTCTCATAAACAAGCCACGCACCGGGATTCTCCTTGAGGTAGTAACTAATATTGGATTGAAGAACACGCTGATAGGCAGAATATTTTTGTTGCAAGGAATTGTAGGCCAGTAGTGCTTCGCTGCTCAATTCACCACGGTTGACGCGTTTCTGTACTTCCAACATGGGAGCAAACTCATTACGTTGCTCTTTCAGCCAGTCGCGGCTTTCTTCGCTCCACGGCCCGGAAATATGCTTCATATAATAGGCGTAGTAGATTTCATCCGCGTCTATGTAGCTTTCAGCTGTCACGCCCTGATAAATGCCGAATGCCAGAAATGCAGCCAAGAATACCGCTGCACCATTCATCAGTAACAGTTTTCTGCCTTCCTCACGAGTGACAGAGGTTGCGTGTGTTTTGTGACGGAATGGAAGTGCCAGACTACGTTTGGTTGCCGGCAGCAGCTGTGCCTTTGTAAAAACAGTGCAGAATGCCACAGACAAGATACTGCCTAAAGCAGCGGCAGTTACCCACTCTACCATTGGGAGACTGATGGGGCTGCCGAACCAAAACAGATTCCGATAATTTCCCAGCAATTCATTGGTTTGCAGTAGGCTTACCATATTGGCATACTTTATGACATTCAAATGGCTCGTGGCAGGAATCGCGATACGGATACCGTACATCGCTAAAGGCAGCGCCAACGTGCCAATCCAGCCGGTCGCAGCGCGTTTGGCGATAAGGGCGGCCAGCATGACCCACAGCCCCATCACAAACGCACCGGCCCATTTTGCAAGCAAAAACCGAAGCAGGTATTGCCCAACTGTAATCTGCATTGTGCAGCGCATCAATGCGGGAACACTTTGAATCGTGCGATTCATAGGCCCCAAACTGAACGACGCCGAGCAATATGCGAGGTTGACCCCATACAGCACCATCAGAACGACCAATAAGCTGGCAGCAAATGCCGCCAGCTTTGCAATGGCCGTTTTCAGCCGCCCACCGGGAAGACTACGAATCAAACTCAACAAGCCGCTGTCGCGCTCCTGGCGCACAAGAATCAATGCAAGCAAAAGCATAGATGCCAACAAGATTAGATCTGTGAACGCATAGCTGATGGCTGTGTACAGACCTTTCTGCGGGTAATAGTCTATGGGTGTCTCCGTTAGTCCGGCGTAAACCTGTGCGGTCAATTCGATGTTTTTCAAATCGTACCCGGTACGGTCATTTTGAAAAATCGAGATGCCGGACAGTTGGGATGCCTTGGTCTGAACGCCATCCAGAAAGTCGCTGTAGGCCGCCACGGTGTCATATTCGCTTTGCAGCTGGCTGAACAGGCGGTACTCTGTGTTCAAGTTATCCGTGAACAGAGTATAGGTCTTATCTGTGTACTCTTGTTCATAGGCATCGAACATAGCGGCGTTGTCCTGCCGATACTGAGTGAGCCCATAACCGCCGTAAGCCTGTTCCCGATAATACTGCCCGATTTTCACAAGGCTTTCTATCTCAGTGTATTTGTCGTGAAGGTAGATCCCTTTTTCTTCCATAGTTTTATCGGAAAGTTCGGTACCTACTGCGCGATAGGCTGATGCAGGAGGCTGTTTGGCTGTGGGGCGGGTACCCATCCACAGCAGTAGGAGATTGGCAGCCGCCAGTATAGCCAGCAGGGCAGGGAATACTCTGCCGCCCCAGACTTTGCGGAGTTCAGCAAAAAACAGGCTCATTTACCGTCTCCCTCACCAAACACGTTCAGGTACACATCTTCCAGCCCTTGGCCGGGAGCGTATTTTTCAATAAGCTCCGGCACAGGTGCAGCATCCACAATCTTGCCGGCGCGCAGCAAAATAACTTTGGTTGCCACCGTTTCCACATCCGAAACAACATGTGTTGCCACAAGGATGATTCGATCCTTAGCCATATCTGCCAGCAATTCGCGCAGACGGACGCGCTCTTTAGGGTCAAGGCCTGCCGTTGGTTCGTCTAAAATCAACAGTTTCGGATCTCCAAGCAGGGCGGATGCCAACAGCAGGCGCTGCTTCATGCCGCCGGAATAAGCAGAAAGGCGCTTGTCCAACTCGGCGGTTAAATTTACGGCGGCTGCTACGCGATCCACCTCGGCTGCAACAGCTTTTCGAGGAATTTCTTTTAAGGCAGCCATGTAGGCAAGAAAGCGCCGCCCAGTATAGCTGTCATACAGTCCTTGCTGCTGCGGCATATAGCCAAGAATACGACGGAAGGTGATACCCGATGCGGGCTTACCACCCCAGAGGACTTCACCGGAGTCAGGAGCAAGAGTGCCTGTGATGATGTGAATTAAAGTAGACTTTCCTGCTCCATTTGGCCCAAGCAATCCGTAAAGTCCTGGCGTTAGTGTAATTGACACCCCTGACAGAGCTTTTTTCACTTGTGGCTGTGCATTTTTTCTGAGTGTAAACAGAGAAATTTGCGAAATATATGTTTTGTGAATTGAATCAAGTGTAAAGGTATGCCTCATAATTACAATCCAAATTTACCTATGAAATTTTAACAATAGGTAGAATTATTCGAATGCGTCTTTAACCATTGAATAGCCGTTTTGATTTGAATTTATATAATCCTGCTTTGTGATGAAGGCGTATATGTTAGCAACATAATCGAAGTTGGAAACTGTACCGTCTTCAGAAACAGAGGTAGGAGTATACGTTTTATAATCTGTGGCAACATAACAAGCGTCACCAATGGTTGTCAACACATATACCGGACGATTATTGTATGGGGTTTGCAATGTGAATTCTGTACAATTACGTGTGCCAAAATCCAGAATGTAAGAGCACACACCATACGATCCATCGGTCGGTATATCAGATGCCGTCGTTTGTGCTTCGGTAATCATTAGATTCCCATCAAATAGATACCGCATACTTGGAGCACCGAAGCCTTCTTTTACCGTAAAAGAAGCACTCGCTTGCTCTTTATCTGATAAACGGATTCTTTGAACAGAGCTCGCCTGCTCGTCGAGGACAAAGAGGTATCCGTCTTGAATCATCGAATTCCCGCTCACGCTACTGTCAACAAAAAACGGATCTGATATTGTTTTGCTTTGTGGATTATACATGCAATAACTGATTTCGTCGGAAGAAACATGGTTGAAACACAGCTCATTGTTTGCCCCATCGCACAAAGAATAGTGGTCGCTATCGGATCCCAAGTCCATCACTTTTTCAGAAGTTCCATTCTCGAAGCTCACATACCACAGCTGATATGTGACGTTCCCGCTATCATTAATCTCGTAAAGATCAAAATAGAGATCATTCCCAGAGGTGCAAAAGCCGCCTTGCATATATTGATTGGATGCGAGTTCAAATACGGTTCGACGATTGGAACCATCCATATTCATCAGCATCCCATGTGGGTTACTGGAGTCGGTGGCTTCAGTAAAGACGACCAAAAGCTGATCGCCAACACGCAAAAGCATAGGCGGAAACATCGCTGAAGGTGTAGCTATGTAACTGGGGCAGCTTTCATCTGCATGTGTACAATTGGGGTTCGCGCATAAGAAAATGCGTTCCTTTGTATTGGCATCAGTATAAAATATGTTTGCAGAGTCCGGAAACACTGTTTGCAGTTCATAGATTCCGGAGTCAGTGGTAACATATAAACCGTCCCCTGCAGATGTAAAAACATTGTTGGAAGCGGGAACTTCTGTAGAGTCAGTAGTAGGGGTCACTGTGGCAGTAGCGGCTGACGAGGATGCAATTTCAGTGTTGGCCGCGCTGCATCCACTAAGGCAAGCAATAGCCAAACTTAAAGACAACAACTTATAAATGAATTTCATGTTTCCTTAAAACCTTTCTTTACAAAAGTTGCTAAATGCAAACAAACCAGCGCAAGTGTAGCACTGTGCTTTGAGACGATGCCTTTGACAGGTCATTAGTGTTTCACTTGCGCTGGTCTAATGGCAATTAAATCCCGTATGAACTTCCTTTTGAATGTCTATCATAAGCCTCCAATCTAATGGATTTAATAGGGTTGATGTTCGGACGATATTTCAGTATCTGCGCGCCGATGCCTAATACTGAGTAGGAAACGGTCAGAAGTTGTATGTTATCTTGACATCAAAATAGCACAGTTAATTCACCATTTCTACAAATTCGACATAAAATTAGAGTGCTTTGCTACAAAGTACGAGTATATAAAAAATAGCCCGGCAACAATGCCGAGCTGTTTCTAAGCGATAATGAGATAAATGCTATCAAATTAATAAATTAACAAGATTCCCGACTAAGCGTAGCCGCTGTTCACTGGCTAACTTTTGGGGCGAATTAGAGCCAAATACTTGTAAAATTTCTGCAACGACGGCTTTCTGAGTGGGATTCAATGTGCGAATAGAAACCAAATCGGCAGTTTCCCCATAAAACAACGTATCAATAGAAATGCCAAAAACTTCTGTCATTTCAATCAAGCAGTCTGCAGAAGGCAGCTTGGCATTGGTTTCGTAGGCACTGATAGTTGAAGTCTTCTTCCCCAGCTTTTTGCCTAGTGTTTGCTGCGTCCAGTCCTTGCTTTCTCGCAATGCGCAAATGTGTTCTCCAATATAATGATGGCGTTCTGTATCTTTCATAGCGATATCCTGTTTGTTTTTATATCCAATAGCACAATTTTTCCATATCAATACAATTTTATACGATCTCACTTGCAAATCGGTGTAGTTGAGAGTTAATATTACACTATAAGTGCATTTTTGCCGAAAAACTTGACTTTTAGGAGATTTAACCTTATGTTGGACTGCAAAGAAGGCCGTCTGCTTCGACAAGTTAAAAGAGAGGATACTACTATGAAAATAAATATTTTACTCTGTGATGATGACAAAGACTTTTTGCAACGATTAACAGAAGTCGTTACCAGTCAACCGTTGCCTCTGGGAATGTCGGCCTGTGTAACAAAAAGTGCGCACTCGTCTGCCATAACGGATCGACAGTTGTCGCAGTATCAGATTATGTTTCTGGATATTGATATGGATGAACGAAGTGGTATGGACATTGCACGGCGGGTACGTGAACTGCATCTGGACACGATAATCATTTTCGTGACGAACTACCCTGAATTTTCTATGGAAGGGTATGAAGTACGGGCGTTTCGCTACCTTTTGAAACAAGAAATGCAGCAGAAGCTACCACTTTATTTTCGTGATGCTTTGGCTGAAATCCCCCACGATAAAAAAGAACTGCGATTTTCCGCAAACGCTGAACCTTATCGAGTTGCCTATAAGGACATCCTTTATCTGGAAAGTCAACAGCGCATTGTGGTTTTGCATACTGAAAATCCTCTGCAAGGCGGAGATCGTTTTTACGGAAAACTTGAGGATTTGGAGAATGAGTTAGAACCAGACGGATTTTTGCGGATCCAGAAGAGCTATCTTGTTAATATGGCACATATAAAAAAGCTGAATTATGATAAAGTCGCTCTAAGCAATGGAGAGGAACTGCCCGTCAGTCAAAAGCGCTACGCACAGATTAAAATTCAGTATTTGGGTTGGAAAAATAAACAATGGGGGTCCGCACTTTGAGCGAATATCTATTGACCTATTTATGGGTAGGCATGGAATGTGTGGCAGCTGTTTTACTGTTTGATGCATTCTCCCAAAGGAAGAAACGCCAAATTGCTCATTGGATTTCCGTGGCGTGGTTTTCTTTTTTAGATGCTACGTTTCTAAATCTAATGAGTCCTAATATTGCGAACTTTGGAAAAATAGTGATTGCTTTGGCCGTTTATTATTCTCTCCATAGATTGCTTTATGTCGGGAAGCGAATATTCAGCTTATATATTGCAGTGATTTTCTATGCGACAATATGTTGTATAGATAATATTTGGTTTGCCTTTTGGGTTCTGATATTAGGAATACAAAACGGTTCTAGTTTTAGTCAAACGTTTGTTTCCGGATTCTTAATGCACTGCTTAATGCTCGCAAGTTGCTATTTGCAACTACTTATACGAAAACACAATCAAAATCAAACGACTAACTATAGCTGGTACACGGTACCGACAATACTTTCCACTGTGAGTGTTTTGCTGATTTTCTTCTTTGGCACTTGCTTTGAGAAAGACTGGATATCAATTCTCCCCTTGTGCGTGTGTGCATCCTTTATTACCTGCATGCAAATAGCAGCATTACTTTTGGTCAGTTGGATGGAGCAAACCGCTCATTTTCGTGAAGAAGCGCTCAGCCTACAAACAAAATCAACGGCACAGCGGGAAAGTATTGAGGCATTAAGCGCCGCTTATACCCAGCAACGGAAACTGACGCACGATTTTCGCGCACATTTGGATACACTGTCAGCTATGTTGGCGCAGCAACCATTTGACATAGATGCAATTAAATCTTATGTACGCAGCCTTCAATCCGCACAGACCAGCCGTATCTTGCTCGTTAATACACATCATTCAGCATTAGATGCGCTCTTGAATCAAAAGGCTCTTGTCGCACGAAATAGAAGTATCGATGTTCAATTTAGGGTGAATGACCTATCTGCTGTGAAAATTGATCTGGTTGACTTAACGGTTATCATCAGCAATACGCTGGACAACGCGATTGAGGCGTGTGAGAAACTCCCGGTGCAAGACAGGCAAATCTATATACAAGTTGTTTTGGATGATAATGAACTGTTCTATGCTGTCCGCAATCGCTCCTTACCGGTAGATGTATCATCGGATAGACTCCCAGTCACAACTAAAGAAAATCCATCTTTCCACGGATATGGCCTACAGAATGTGCAAACCACTCTGGCAAAATATCATTCTGTCTATGCTATGGATTATGCAGACGGATGGTTTGAATTTGCAACAGATTTGCCCAATACTCTCATTTCATGACAGAAAACTTTGATTTTACTACAAAAATAGTGGAAAATATAGGACTTCCTGCTTTAATATATGTAGCTATTAAGTAATGGGAGCTTATTAATGGAACGGCTTGCAGAAGAAATTGTTCAAAAATGCATTCAGACGAATCTTATAGATGAAGACCAAAGTGATTGGCTTCTCTATTCGTTACAGCGACGCTTTATGAACATTGGAGGCTTTCTGTTCCTTATCCTTTTAGGCGTTCTTATAGCACCTTTCCAGCAAGTGTTACTTTTAAATCTTGGTTTAGCATTTTTGAGGGAAAAGACAAATGGGCTGCATATGCCAACGAAGTTGTCTTGCTTTGTATTCTCGCTGATTTGTGAATATAGCTGCTTGTTTATACTTCATCAAATACAGGAGAATGTGTCATTTGTATCAGTCGTTTTGCTAGTTATATCAACGGGGGTGATAGTAGCACTTGCCCCCTGCAATAATGCAGCGATTCATTGCAGCTTGTCAGAATTGCAATCTATGAAAAAATCTGTATATAAGCGACTTGCATTGTACGGTTTGATCATAGTGATTTTCATCATGTGGAGACCAATTCTTGCCAATACTTTGATTATGGCCGAATCCGCAGTTGCTTTGCTGGTTGCCTTGTCAAAAGTAGGCGTTGGAGTTCGTTAAAGTTCTTTAATTAAATTCACATAATTAGAAAGCGAGGATTCCTATGAAAACAAATGAAAGTCTTCTGCACAAAGGAATGCGTACTGTTATCCAATCGGCCTTGCGTAGAGAGGTCAGCGAACCTTGTAACGTGTGCTGGACTTATCAGCCGCATCGCCCCGAAAAGCCCCTGCCGCAGCCGCAGAATAAAAAGTAAAACATCCCTGTTGTTTCAAGCCCGTCGCATCCCTAAAGTGTGACGGGCTACTTTTGTATATATCGTATAATTCATTTTCCTGTGTATAGGAATGGTTATACATAAGTCTGGATGGTCATATAAAAGCTTTGGCAAGAGAAGTTTAACGGAGGTTCATAAACTATGAAAATAAAAATGTATAATGTTGGATTTGGAGAGGCGGTTCTACTGAAAAAATCAGCGGATGGCAGGGAAGAAAATCTTCTTGTGGATTTCGGAAGCGACACGCCAGAAAACTGTATTGCAGATATAGGGCAGACGACAGGAAAAAATGTTAATGTGACGACAGGAATTTATAATGACACCAAAGGTGAAGAAGTTTCTGTACTACTATCCCATTTTCATATGGATCATATTTGTGGTGTTCTGGAGACTGATTTACTTGACCATGTATGCCTAAAAAGAACGTACATTCCAAATTTGCTTTTAATGCAGAGCGGAGACAATACCTATAGTTTTCTCCAGATACAAATTCTTCGGGAACTATTTGAGAGCGTGTATTTATATGAAGAGAAAAAAATAAAGTTCTCTTTGTATAACTTACTGGTAAAACTTACAAATACAATTATCCCGCGGTGAGCAACTAGATTAAGGATAAATAGAAAAGACAATTGGGATCGGCGTTTTGCTGATCCCAATTATCTTTTCGGAGGATGAGAAAAATGGCTGAAGGAATTATGTGGTTATTCACGGAGTAGACAACGGATATGCTTTTTTGCATTAGGTTGAGGTATACTCCCACAAAACTGAACTCGGCACATTAGGTTTGATCCGCTTTGCTGTTCTTGTCCATTATTTCCATCAAACAATGATGCTTGATGGGGGAATAGAATGGTAAAACGGAACGATGGAACATCCAAAGAGGATATATGTCAAAATCAGTTTACTGCATACGTGGTTTTGGCAGTAAAGCGAAAACGTCAAGCTTACATAAAAAAGAAAATGCGAGATAAGGAAAAACAAACTAAAACCGAGGAGAAACTATCAAAATTTGGAATCGAAAAGGAAGATGTCTGGCATGGATTGGAGATTCAAAATGAAGAATTGGTGATTGTAATGCAGCAACTAAAACCGAAAGAACACTTTATTGTTGTGGGGTATGTCTTAAGAAGAAAAACATTCAAGGAACTTGCGCAGGAAACGAAACTCACAGAAAGAACAGTAGCATCCATATATTATCGGAGTATAAAAAAATTGCGAACTAGGATGGAGAATGTGAAGTGACTTTTATTGAGTTGTTACTTGCAGCCAAAGAGGGAAGTGCATCTGCCTTTGAGATACTGTTTGGCCGATATAAAAATCTCCTTCGAAAATACTCAGTAATAAACGGAGTGTTTGATGATGATCTTTACCAAGAACAATGTATGATTTTTGTACACTGCATAGAAATTTTTGAAGTGAAATGAGCGGAGAGAAACCACTACAACCGTTCGAAGTGTGAAGAACTTTCTCTGTGATATCAAATACAAACCATCAATGTGATGAGCAAGAAAACTTTGCACTGATTGGCGGAAAAGCATAAGGAAATGTGGGGTTCAAGAGAATTTTAAATTTTTATAAATTCTAATCCGTTTGTATTCACTTTGTTACGATATGTCGATATAATGAACATAAAAGGAATCATGAATTGTGGGCGTGAGTAGAATGGATAGGACTGTAAAACGTAAAGGGGTAGCATATGTTTGATGAGTTTTTAGAAGATTATAAATATAACTGGAAAATAGCGGATAAAAAGTATATGGAAGAATGTTACAGAAAAAGTTTGTCACCAAAGCAAATTGAAAAAGCAAAAAACAGTCAGATGATTTCAATCTTTCTCAAGATCAAATGGATGTGGGAAAATCTGAAAAATAGTATTGAGGCTGCAAGGTTCCCCGAAATTTTAGCATTGGCAATAGCGGTATTCTTGATTTCTTTAATTCTTTTGATTGTGTTAGGTGGACATATTATAACAGTTTCGGAGCCAGCATTGTATGGTTGGAGCTTGGTTCTATACTTTGTCAGCGGTCATCTGGCTGTAAAACTAATGCCAAGTACGGTAGCATGCACCCGGACGAAAAGTAAGCGATGCTCAATAAATGATAAGCATAGCATGGCAAAAATAACAAGATATTTTGAAGATGTTTCGGTGAAAGCGCTTGTTGAAACGGCAGAAGACTTTGGCTTGGATTTGAAAAGCGCAATATCATGGTTGATTCTGGAAAATCAACAGTATATGAAAGATGAAAAAGAAAAGCAACAGAAAGCAAACTTGATGACGCAGATAATAGTTGCTGTTTTTACAGTGGCCCTTAGCAACATGGTAAATGCAATTGGAGAGGGAACAAGCGAAGCAATGAAGAAAAGCGTAACCATAGGTAGTGTATGTATAATAATTTTAGGCGGTATGCTATCTGCGTATCACATGAAAAAGAGTATGGAAAAATCAAACGCAGAATTCCAAATTGGTAAAAACTTGAGTGAGGCCCTTAATTACTATGCCAATAGTTTATATAAAGGAAGTTCGTTAACAATCATCTGATATACCAAATTTCTGAGAATGCTTTTTCCAGAAGTGACATAAAAGAAGGAAAGAACGTATCTACTTCTAGCGTTTGTGTACATATACTATTGCGTTTTCTAATGCTTGTATCGTACTTGCCATTAAGCTGGATAAATTATGACGTGATCTATATTGCTAACGATTAAAGAACCTAGGTAATGCGTTATAATATAGGTAGAAATTTAGGGGGACTATACTAAGTACGAGGTGAGGTTAATTACAAAGAGAAATTTCTATTTTGCTGGGTTAATTCGGCCCCGATAAAAAGAGAAAATCCGAACTTGCGAACATTAATTGAATATGATTAAAAGTGCAAAAGTCTCCGCCACTTATAATGTGTTGGAGACTTTTTGTGAACGTGAAAAGGAAAATGAACCGCAGGGAGGATGGCAGGAAGCGTCAATCAAAATACTTTGACGTGAAAGGCTAAGTGCCTCACTTGCAAACGAAGGACTCGCAGCAGAAGGATATTTTAATATCCGTAACTACTACGAGTCCTTACTCTTATGTGGTTAAATTGTTGCAGGTCGTTCGGCACACACGGTGACGGAAGAAGGCGTTTAAATCAGTTGAATATTCCGGGGGAAGGTTGGAAGCAAGATAGGCAGATTCCGAGTTCTTGGGAATTTTCTGAACCAATTCAACCAGAAGCTGGCGGAAGAATTCGTGCTGCTCGTTAGTGAATCGAGAAAGAAAGCGGTCACGAACATTAAGAGAAAAAGTCTTGAAAATATTATCAGCTAAAAATTTGTTGGTGAAATATTCGGGAACGTGTGCAGTATTGCTAGCGAGGCGGGATGCTCTGGAAGGGTCGATCCGAAGTGAAGTGTTAAGCTCGTCATTTGTGTAGAGAAGGCAACAAATCGTTTCGATATATTGAGGTTGCGTGGGGGAATGAATAACTTTGCAATATTTTCCCTCCTTATCGAATGGAACCCACAGAGAATCACTGCTGCGCACGGTGGCAATGCGCAAGGCGTGATAAAGACCGCCGAGGTTGAACTCAGCAGTGGACGGAAGAGAAGACACCCTTTGCTGAACTCTTTTTCATGTTTGCTTTATCCTTTCTGGCATCAAAGCCATAGAAATTTAACGATTAATATGTTACCACAGTTTCAAGATGTAGAAATTTCAATTTTTTTGTACATTTTATCTGGTAATACGCTGCACAAAAGAAGATTGTGTAATAGATAAACTCTATGAAGTAAGGCTGGATTTGATATAGTAATAGTGGGGGAAATATGCACCCTAATTAAGTACAAAACAAAAGGAGCGATGACAAGATGAAAAAGAAATTCGTCGAGGTTGAAGGTAAAATCAAGGTGAAAATCAAGAAAAAGTTTGTGGCATTCCTCTGGGGCGGAACACTTCTTCTGGCACAGGACGTGGTCTTGATTGTTGTTGTCATGGCTTTAGTAAAATGAGTGCGTACCACAAAGACATTACATTAAATCGAGACTTGTAGTCCTCACCTAAGAATGGATAAAAGATGTCGACCTTTGATAGGTTGACATCTTTTATTTTGTATACACCCGGCATGAGCAACAACAAGATGGCGAGAGAACACGGCGTGCTTGGCAGTAGAAAATGTTGGTCGAAGGGAAAAACCACAATTAAGTGAGACAAAAGTTAAACTCTAGAAATTGAATAATGTCCTTCAGAGACCATAAGCTGATAGAACTTTCCCCGCCAATAAAAATTCATCCTCAGCGCCTTCCACCCGGATGGCAATGCAGGGGAGAAAGCTGGCGTATTTCCATCAAAGTTCGCTCCCAAGAAGCCAAAGAAGATACTTGACCACGTTTCGCCCAAGCAGGCAAGATGAAGCCCCTCTTTTCCGGTGTTGTTCATGATTTCGTGAAGGTCGAGATACAGAGCTTTTTTGAAGTATTTTTCGGCAGCTTCCTGCAGGCCGTTTTGTGCAGCAAAAAGTGCATGGCTGGCGAAGCTCAGAGTGGAATCGTGCAAGCAGCACGGCTCGAAATCTTCCCATGCGTTCAGGCGCTCTTCGGGAGTGAACTTATTGGGAAGCCGGGACATCAGAAGCAGCGTGTCAGCCTGCTTGATAACTTGATACCTTTGCAGACGGTCAAAGCAAACATGATGATAGCTGGCACCATCATCGGTTTTGAGTGTTTTAATGTCCACGGGCTCTAATCGAGAAAAAGTCTCATCCGGCAAATATCGACCAGTTTGCGGATCACGACATTCTTTTAGATTGTCTCGCAGAGAATGCCAGGCAAGAACTTCCTCATCGCTGAGGGAAAGCTTCGAATACCGATTGGGGTCGGTTTCCTTGAGCTTCAGCGCTGCCTTGACGGCTAAATCTAGATTAAACTTTACCATGCAATTGGTAAAGAGATTGTTGTTGGTAATGCCACAATATTCATCAGGCCCTTTGCAGAACATGAGGTCAGCAGAGCCATCAGGATGAATGATGCAGCGGCTATACCAGAAGCGAGCCGTTTCGATGTAGACCTCCATGGCTTGTAGGTGAAAATCCTCATCGCCTGTGGCATCAAGATACTGCTGCATAGCGAATGGAATATCTGCGGTAATATGCAACTCACTGGCACCAATGTCCCAGCTTTCGCATTGCTCAGAACCGTCGAAAGATGTCATCCAAGGATACCGAGCGCCGGCAATGTTCATTTTTTTTGCGTTCTCTTTTGCCTGCGGAAGGGTTCTTACGCGATATTCCATTAAGTTCTTGGCGGCTTCGGGGTGGGTATACAGGAAGAAAGACAGCATAAAGAGATCCGTGTCCCAGAAATAGCATCCTTTATACCGTGTGTGCGTTAATCCGCGAGCGCCGATACTTACGCTGCTGTCACGGGCAGAACAGCTGGTGATAAGCTGGAAAATGTTGTACCGCACGGCCGATTGATCATCAGGAACTCCATCAATTTCGATATCAGACTCATTCCAACGAGAGATCCATGCAAGCGAGGATTTGGAAAACAGTTCATCATAAGTATCAGAGATTTCATCGTTCCCGATAAGTGGGTCGATATCTCGACTTGTGGTAATGCGTGCGGCGGTTTCGAAAATGACCTTTTGACCGCTTTGCAAAATCCCATGCCACTGCTTTCCAAGACTGTCATCGGAGATATAGTCTTTAGAATCCGCAAAAGAAGTATGGAAAAACATCTGTTCCCTTACGATTAAGCCGGTACCTAAAATAGAGAAAGCACAATCGATAGAATCCTTGCAGGAATCATGCTGAGTGAGTTCGGCGAGTTTGATGGTTTCGTGATTTTCTTTTACCTGATCATCCGGGACAGGGCAGTTGCAGCAAGCGGTATGAATTCCCATGTATACCGCAATATTGGAGGTGCGCGATGCGGAGAAAGAAAGCCGCTGTACGAGCAGTGAGGGGTCGGACATGCTACAAAATACCTGATGCTCAATATTTAGAGTGGTTTCACCGCTTTGGGCCAAAAAAGACTGCGAGCGAACGCCCGTTTTCATATCAAGCGTGCTGGACACAGGAGAGGAAAGTGTAATAGGATGTCCATCACATTCGATGTTTCCCCAGGCAGGTGTGGGCAGGTTCACAAAATCGGTGATACCGGGTTTGATTTCACCGAAGATACCAGCAACAAACAGACCTGTCTCAAAGGTGCGCTTCTCCTGCCAGAATGGGAGATACCCACGGATGCCCATGCGGCCATTCCCGGTAAAAAAAGTGCTTTCTTCAAAACTGTCATTTGTGCTATTTGTCGTAAGCTCAATTTGCCAAGGCTTCAAAATTATGTCTTGACGCATAAAAGCATCCTTCTTTCTTTTATAGTAATGCTTCACGGATAGAATGGCAAAGGAATCCTGCGCAGGTAGCAAAAGCCTCGCCGGTGGTGCAGTAACCTGTCACTTCATCAACGCTTTCACAAGCAATTCCATTGTCCATAGAGATTTTTTCCAAAATGGCGCGGCAATGTTCTACGCGCCCGCACAACAAACTATTAGCCAAACTTAAGATCCAGGGGTGAGGTGCGTGAGGACACCCGATTTCGTTGATTGGGCTGTTAGCAAAGCTGTATTTGTATTCCGGTGAACGGATCATTGCAACGGTATTGCGGTATATCTCATCGGTGGGACTGCAAAAGCCGAACAAGGGAAGCAGTTGTAGACTTCCCGGCGGCTCATCATAAACATCATGGCTGCCGTTCAAATCAATGGACCATCCGAAATAAGGTTTTCCCGCTGCATCCTTTTGGACACAATGCGTCATGATGGCATCCTTAATCTCACTGGCAGTTTTTTCAAGATGTGCATATTGGGGCGCGAGTTGGGCCAAATCTTTAAGTGCTTTCCACACAAGCACATTATCGTATGTAATATAGGGGTAAACGTGCTCATCGTCTGTTGGCTGCAGGAAAGTATCATACAATCTGCAAGATGCGGCTTCATGCTGCCGCAGGTGATTCAGAATGAGGCTTATGCCTTGAACAATATCGGAATCATTCAAAATGGATTTCTCGCCAGTTTTGTTAATGTAGCGCTCGAGCGCCAGAAGAGGAGCAACGAGCTCATCCAGTTCGAAGCCCGGCTCCAAAACAGTGCCATCAATGTATCGTGAATGGATACCAAAGTTTCGGCGCTGTCGGCCAAATACATAGGAGAGCATTTCTTTGGCACGTTCGGGATCGGCATCCAAAATAGCAGGGAAACTCCAAAGCAGACTGTCACGATCCCAATAGGCAGCACTTACATAGTAGCGGGGGCTTCTGCTGGTGACGAGCACCAACTCTTCGGTGTCAAGTGTAATGCCGGTTGAGAAGAACATACAGAAGAACAGATTCGTATTGTAGAGCTGTGTGAGCTTTGCATCACCATTAAAGGTGACACGACGCTCTTGAAGCCAAGTTCTTGTTTTTGTAAGTTCTACATCGAAAGTTTGCCGAAGCATCTCTTTGGCGCTTGTTGCGGCAGCAACTTCCTCAAAACCGAGACCCCAATAAAATACGACCGTGGTTGTTCCATCAGCAGGAACTGTACAGTGATGGGATAAATCGTAAGCAATACTGCCATCATCAGAACAGGTGAAGGAAGAAGATGTTTGCACATCGGCCATAGGCGCAAAGGAAAACATTGGAAATCCGGCGTGATATTCGAAAATCAAGCTGCTGTTCCAGCCGCTGCGGAAGCAGGCTGCTTTACCACTTAACGGTTTGTCCTCATTTACACAATGCCAAGAAGACGCCCAGCATCCATTTAATCCTATAACAACATCTTTTGCACTTTCGGAAGTGTTATGAACCGTCATCTGAATTGCAAAACCACGTTCGTTGATGGGCGGCATGTAAAGGGTTTTGAGTTCAAGGCTGCCAAACTGTGCAATAGACTGGGGCAGCCAATCATCAAGGCGGGTCCACGCAAGATGTGCTGGGGAAAGGGTGCATCCTCCATCTAAATGAACATAAGGTTGAATCAAAGGCGTGGATTCGCTCCCGCGAATATCTATAAGCCCTTTTGCGGCCATATATAGGAATGTTATGTCCTCTATCCCGCCTGTTCGTTCGTTGATGCGGGGCAAAGAAACGAAATCATTGCCAGTTGGCAGATACTTGTCCATAGTGAATCCCCTTATAAAGTGAAATGAGTACGCGAACAAGATTAAGCGATTAACCTTGTTGCTATCATCAATATAACAGGATTGTTCGGCATAGTCAACAATATTTTTTCGCAAATCACAGGTTAATTTAATTAACTGTTGACATTTGGCTGCTTGCGTGGTATTGTAATGCCAGAGAAAAGAGTTAAACGCTTAAACTAATTCCGTAAGATTGGTGGAGTCGATATGGCAAGACGCGCAACACTTAAAGATGTGGCAGAGCGTGCCCAAGTCAGTACGGCTACGGTGTCTTATGTTTTGA
>ERZ1034915.722-NODE-722-length-21297-cov-6.430421_pt1 | contig 21297 bp, 21 predicted proteins | sample MGYA00520592_ERZ1034915 | MGnify/ENA primary metagenome ERZ1034915 (study PRJEB33766, sample SAMN09781787) | gut metagenome | biome: gut microbiome | host: Homo sapiens | place: Madagascar | study: EMG produced TPA metagenomics assembly of the PRJNA485056 data set... | reverse complement strand
CGTTCTTCATAATACGGTTCATCGGGGAAAAGCTCCGGTTTCGTATCCGCCGTTACGTTGGCTACCTTGATCGAACCGCGGCGCGGATTTCCCGCTGCGTCATGAAGCTTGACTTTGACCCGGATCAGCTGCCAGGCTTCGATTTGTTCAAGCCGGTTGTTGCCCGGCACTTTCCCGAACAGTTCCTGCTGTTTGATTGCGCAGGAACGGGCTGCAAGGAATGCCTGTTCCCGATAATCATCATAAGGGAGCAGCTTCGGGAAATGCCTGAAATACTGTCCGGCCAGATAGCTGTAAATAAATCTCGCTTCATTTCCTTTCGAGTCGGGAAAGAAATCAAAAAAACGAAGTCTTTCGGACGCAGACGCCGCAAGTGCGGCCTCAACTTCATCGGCGCCGCTTTCCGCAGTCAGATGAGCAACTTTGAAGACAGAAAGACGATTCAGGGTGCTCGAAACACAATTCTCCTGATCGCTGAGAAATTTCAATGAAAATTCGTACAGGATGGTTGCCGCCTGCTTGTTTCCTTTCTCCCAATGGGCTTCGGCAAGCGTTGTCAGGCGTTCATAGATATAGACTTGCTCCATGGAATGGCCGCCAAAGCCTTCCTTCAGGCATTCGTCCAGCTCGGCCTGAGCGGCGATCCGTTCCGCATCGGTCCAGTCCGGCACCGCCGTTTTGATCACCTCCAGTTCCTCGGAAATCATTTGACTGATCAGTTCGGTGTCGAACGTATTCATCGCCAGACTACTGCCGGTCAGACTTTCAAAACCGGCTTGGATTGCGGAAAACAGAGAAAGCGCGGTCAGATTTTTCGCCGGCATATCGTGCAGCGAATCGACGATGCTTTCCACTTGTTCATGCTGAGCAAAATCAACGGAATCAAACGTCTTGACTTTCAAAGGTGCCGACAGATCGGAGGATTTGCCGCCTGTGGTGACGGCATCCACGCTGTATTCGTAATATTTGCCGGGGACAACACCGGTATCGGTGAAAACGGTTTCGGTTGAACGGGAAATTTCTTTTCCATCCCGATAAATACGATAGCCGGCAATCTGGGTCCCGTCGGCGGGATATTCCCACTTGATTGTAATCTTGCGATAGGTTGCCCGCTCAAGTTCCAATTTCTGCGGAGCGTCGATCAGATTTTCCGCGGCCAGTACTCCCGTCACTGCAAAAGCGGCAGCCAGACACAAATTACGCCAGATCATTTACAATTCTTTCTTGAAAATAATATTTTATATAATGATAGATAAGACAATTCAACAACCACCGTGAAGATCAAACGCAAGTTGAAATTCGCAGCAATTGTTTTTTCCCTTTTCTCCGTAAAAGCAGCCAGAAGGCAAGCCATGAGGCGGGGAGCATGGAGATATTGCCGATATATTTGGAATATTTGAGAGAACTGATAGGATCTTGGCCGAACCATTGAGCAATCAAGGGAAGCAGTCCGCCCAGTAATATTGCAATCCCAAGCGAAAACAGCAGGAAACGCCAATAATAATGAAACCAACTCCAGAGTTTTGCTTTCAAAGTCGGTTCAACTGAAACCGTCGAGAGGATCAAGGGGGAGTTTTTGAGATGCTTATTCAAGATATAAAGCAGAACAATCAACGAAGCTATGGCATTCGCTATGGAAGAATAGCATAATGTAATAAGAAAAAGAAATTTCGCATCCGGCCAAATCGCAGCAAATGCATTCAGTATAATACCGCCGCCAAGCAAAAATAGAATAAAAAGGACGGAATAGCGCCAGAAAAAACTCCACCATACTCTTAATAAATCCAACATATTCCACCTGAACTAAGCATAGTATGACTGCCAATAATTTTCACAAGTCCATTACAATATCCCACTTTTGATCATTAATCAACACTGAAACCGGAAAATCCCTATATAATATTACGGAATTCCGATATAAGTGCTCCATTTCAGTAGTGCCTTCGCCGGCAATAAACGGTTTCTGAAGTAATCATCGCCGCCGCGAAGCAGGCCGCGATGATGCTGCCCTTCGCCGGCAATAAACGGTTTCTGAAGTAAAGTCTGCAACCCGGATTTGCCATTTTCCAAATACCGGAGTATTTTATCGGATATTTGATCTGAAATGCAAAGTTGAAGCATGAAACTTTACTGCAAAAAACATCTGTGGCTGGAACGGAGCGGAAACGACTGGCTGTTGGGATTGACGGATTATGCGATTGCCATGCTTGGAGAAATCATCTGGCTGGAGTTCAGCAATAGCCGGGACTGTGAACCGGGAACGGCGATCGCGACGCTGGAATCCTCCAAGATCGCGTGGGAGATTGTTTCGCCCGTGACAGCCGAGGTCATCGAATGGAATCCACGGTTGCGGGACGATCCGGGACTGCTCAACCGTTCACCGGAGCAGCAGGGGTGGTTTTGCCGTTTGCGGAATGTACAGCCTGATCCATCCGTCTGGATGCCGTGTGAAGCCTATTTGAATTACACGGAAGGGCTTTGACGCGAATGCTTTTTTTCTTCCACAACCGGCTCGAACCGGAACTGAATCTGGCGTTGGAAACCGTGCTGGCCGATCAATTCACCGACGAGGTTTTCATGTTCTGGCGGAACGCTCCGGCGGTTATCTGCGGCCGCCATCAGGATATGGCCGTAGAAGTGAACCGGGAACGCGCGTTGAGCTATGGCGTTCCGGTCATCCGCCGCAGCACGGGAGGCGGAACCGTCTACCACGACTTCGGTACGGTGAATTTCACGCATATTGTTCCGGCCGGTCATCATATAGATATGAAACAGCTTTGCTTCCCACTGGCGGAGGTGCTCCGTCAGTGGGTGCCGCGTCTTGAAATCAGCAGCAATGACCTCGTGATCGACGGCCGCAAAATCGGCGGAACGGCCCAGCGGCAGTTCCGGGGCCGCCGCCTGTTCCACGGTTGCCTGCTGTACCGGACCGATCTTGTCCGGCTGGCGGAACTTCTGACGCCTCCTGCCGAAAAGCTGCAACGGCATGGAGTCGCTTCAGTCCGGGCGCGAGTGGCCAATTTGTCGGAATTTTACGAAACGGCTCCGCCGGTTGAACAGTTTCTCGCTGATTTACGTCTGGCCTGTGGAACATTGCTTCGGGTTCAGGCGGCTGAAATTCCCTCTGAATTATGGGAGCAGGCAGAGGCGAAGCGCGAAAGTGAGGCGTCGTATGTATGACGTTGCGGTCATCGGCGGCGGCCCCGGCGGCTGCCGCGCCGCTGAACTGGCTGCTCGCCGGGGATTGAAAACGGTTCTGTTCGAGCGGGAGGAACTGGGCGGCGTCTGCCTGAATTACGGCTGCATTCCGATCAAACTGCTGCTGCATGCCGCCCGGATGTACGAGGCACTCCAGCTTGAGGCGCCGCAATTCGGTATTGATGCCGAAGGATTTCGATGGGATTTTGAAACGCTTTGGAAACGAAAAGAGCGCACGGTTGTGCGGCTGCGGGCCGCGCTGCGGCAGCGGTTGCAGGCTGCCGGAGTAGAGCTGGTCAATGCCGAAGCCGCCGTTGAATCGAAGCTGCCCGGCGGATTCTGCATCGAAGCCGGAGGCTGCCGGTATGAAGCTAGGCAACTGATCTGGGCGGCCGGCGGGAAGCCGCATATTCCGGCGATTCCCGGAATTGCGGAAGCTCTTGCGGCCGGTTTCGCAGTCACGCCCCGGGAGTTGCCGGCTGCCGTTCCGCCATCGCTGTTGATCCTCGGCGGCGGCGCAGCCGGTATTGAACTGGCGACCTTTTTCCGGATCGCCGGTTCGGCAGTGACGATCGTGGAAGCCGGAAATACACTTGGCGGGCAACTGGATTTCAGGCTGGCGCAGTTCCTGACCTCGGCGTTGGAGAAGCGCGGCGTGAAGATACACACGGCAAGTACGATCTCCCGGATCGGCGACGGCTGGGCGACGTTGGCGGATGGTTCCCGGCTGGCCGCCTCGAAGCTGCTGATCACCTGCGGATGGGAAGCCGCGGCGGCGGTTCCGGCCTCACCGGGAGTTCAGGTGATCGGCGATGCGGCCGGGCGGCACTTCCTCGCGCCGGTCGCCGAATGGGAGGCGGAAGCGGCGGTAGACCGGCTTTGCGGCATTTCCCCGGAAAGGACGCTTCCGCCGATGACGCGCGCGATCTTTTCAATACCTGAGGTCGCAACGGCGGGGATGACTTTGGACGAGGCGCGCAAAATGGATGCGGCGGCGTATGAACGGCAGCTTCTGCTGACCCTGTCCGGCCGGTATATGGCGGAGCATCCGCTCGAAAACGGTTTCGGAGTCGGCGTCTATTCCGGCGCCGGTGAGCTGCTGGGCGTCCATCTGGCCGGCAGCGGCGCGGCGGAATTGGCGGGGGCCTTTCAAATCAACGGGCGGGCGGTGATGCCTCCGCACCCGTCGCTGAGCGAATTCAACCGATTGTTGCAGGCGGGGGAATCATGAAAAAGTTTCTCGTCGGCCTGCTGCTGGCGGCGGCATCGGTACTGGCGGCCCGGACCGTCACGCTCGACTACTTTTTTCAGCAGGGATGTGAAGAGTGTGCCCGTGTCAATGCGCTGGTGCTGCCGATGCTGGCGGAGAGGTTTCCCGGCGAATATGAGCTTCGCAGACATGACATCAGTGAGGAGGCGAATTACCTGAAGCTGGTCGAATATCAGGAACGCCTGAACGTCACTTCCGACGATGCCGTCTGCATGATCGTCGATGGCAGACAGTATTTCGGCGGTTTCGCCGTGATCGATCGCGACCTCCCGGCGGCGATGGAAAGGGCACGGCAGCTTCCGGCGGATTCCGCGCTTCCGGCGGATGTATCACCGTACCGGGAACGGCTCCACCGGCGCGCCGAAACCTTTACGGTCGGCGCGATCCTGACGGCGGGGCTGCTGGATGGCTTCAACCCCTGCGTATTTTCCACGCTGATCTTTTTTATGAGCCTGTTGTCGCTCGCCCGTATCCGGGGCGGTCGATTGCTGGCGGTGGGGGGCGTTTACTGTCTGGCTTGTTTCTGCACGTATGTCGCTTTGGGGTTCGGGCTGTTTCATGTTCTGAAACTTTTTTCCGGCCATCAGGCGATGCGGCTTGGAATCGAAATCGTACTGATCGCGCTTTTGCTGCTGTTTGCGCTCCTCTCTTTCCGGGATGCGTGGCGTTTCCGCCGCAGCGGCAAAAGCAGTTCCGTTACGTTGCAGTTGCCGGAAAAGGTCAAAAACAGGATTCACGCCGTGATGCGGAGCGGCCTGAAATTCCGTTATCTTCTACCCGGAGCTTTTACCGTCGGCGTTCTGGTGACGGTGCTCGAAAGCGTCTGCACCGGACAGGTCTATCTGCCGACGCTGGTGTTGATGTCGCGTGAATTCGGGGCAGGCAGCCGCTGGTTCGGCTATCTGCTGCTCTACAACCTCATGTTCATCCTGCCGTTGCTGCTGCTCTTTCTGGCCGCCTGGCGCGGGACTTCGATGCCGGTGTTCCTGAACTGGAGCAGAAAGAATGTGGTCGCCGGCAAAACTGCGCTCGGCTGCCTTTTTCTGCTGCTGGCAGCCCTGATGCTGCTCTAATCGGCGAGAAGTCCGCGAATGCGGATCGAGAGCGGCGGCTGTCCGGTTGGAGAAACGACATCGATACGGAACTCCTTTTCCACGATTGCCGTACCGCCGGCCGGAGTCAACTTGCAGACTGCAAACCATTTTCCTTCACTTTTTTCCAAACGGCAGCCGGAATCGACGGCGGCGGAAAGCACCACGCCGGATTGGGATGGCTCCAGCTCGAAGCGGAACTCATACACCTGACCCGCTTGCAACTTTCCGGCATAGAACGGGACGGCGGGGGTGATTTCAACCAGCGGCTGTGCAGTTCCCTTCAGTTCGAGCCGGATGAAGCGCCGGCCGGCCAGATCGGTTTCGACGTAGAGGATTTTAGAGAATTTCCCGGAAACGGAATTCGCCTTGACCTGCGTTTGGATTTCGAGAGCCTTGCCGGGTAAAATTTCCGAAGCGGAAATCTGACCGACCAGGCAGCCGCAGGTGGAACGGATTTTTTTGATTTTAACCGTCTCCTGCGTGGCATTGACCAATTGAAAGGTGTGCTCCTTGCTTTCCGCAGCCGGATAAGAGCCGAAATCGGCCACTCCATTTCCTGATATCTCCAGGCTGCCGGCCAACAATCGGCAGCAGAAGAGACTTCCGAAAATAATTTTCAGTAATATGATTTGGTGATTCATACCGTCGACAGATTTTTTCAACCGGAAAAATGACGGCAAAACTGCTTTGCCGAAAAAACGATCTTTTCCGATCCCGAAGTCGTTCCGCACTTATTTCGCGCCATATACATTACATGTCGAATGCCGATAACGCAAATGCCGGTATCAATTCCATATCCGCCAGGGTATTTTTTATAGTCGAAATGAAATGTATTTGACCAATCTGCTTTCATATAAATATATTATAAAATGCCGGGAATGATTTGCAAGAGCAGCCGACAGGTGTTATTTTAAGTTGAATATTTTACTCTACTACCATATAACGATGCAGCTTTGTATTTGGAAAATTTCTAAAGATAATGCGCTGGTTCAGCGGAATTATCAACGTATCCGGCATGTCTGGCGGGAGCTTGCTTTCAGTGAGGACAGTCCCCCGGATGAAGCGGATTTCGTCTGTCTGCTGGGAAGTCCGGCCCGGACGGTGGTTTATGATATTTCCCTGCCGGCTTCGCTGAGGCGGAGTGCAGAGCGCGAGGTGCTGTTTGGTGAGCTGGCAGCGCGGCTGCCGGTTCCGGCGGAGTCGGTCTGCTGGTTCTACCGGGCCTGCGGCGGCGGAAAGTTCCGGGTCTGTGCGGTGCACCGGGAGGAGATGGCCCGTCTGCTGGAATTCTCACGGTCGCATTCGCTGAAGTTCGATCTTGCGATTCCGGCGGTGCTGGCCGAAACGCCGGAAGAGATTTTGCAGGTGGTGCCGGGTGAGGCTCCGCCGGAGGAGTTCCGCCCGGTCCGGTGCCGCGGGCTGAAAAATTTCTGTCTGGCGCTGTTCGCGTTGACCATCGTGCTTCTCGGCGTTGTCATCTCGCTGCGCTATCAGGATTTCGCGCGCGAGCGGGACCGGCTTGCCGGAATTCGTTCCGCCTGGGAGAAAGAATTGCGGGAAGAACGCCGCCGATTCGGTGAGCTGTCGGCCGATCAGGAGCTGCTGCAGGAGCTGCGGACCGCGAAAATCGATGCTCCGTTCGTGCTGCCGGTCCTGGGCCGGCTGACTTCCGGGCTGCCTAAGACGATGTGGGTGACCAATTATTCGCAAAATTACGACTCCGCCGACCTGACGCTCTCCGCCTCGAAAGACGAACCCAACCTTTACCGGCTGATCGGTGAAAACGAAACCTACGCGATCATGAATCTGCGGAAAAGCCGCGGCTACAACGATACGGTCTCCTTCTTCGTCAAACTCAGGATCAGGCACTGATGGAACTCTCCCGGCAGAAACTGAATCCATATTGGCCGCTTGTTCCGGCAGGGGGGCTGCTGTTTTTCTGCGGCTGGCTGCTGTTTGGTTCCTCCGGGCAGCTGCCGTTCACCGCGAAGCTGTTGAAGCGGGAGTGCCGCCGGCTCGAAACTCTGCGGAAGAATATTCTCGATTTGCGCGAACAGAACCGGCAATTGCGGCTCGAAACCCGCCCCATGGCCGCAATCCGCGAAGGAGCGCTTGCTGTAGACGGCGACACCGCCGCCGTCAGGCTGCGTGAGCAGGTCGAACGCATTGCCGCAGCCTCCGGGATCACCATCAGTTCGCTGCGGGAGATTCAACAGGTTCCCGCGGCGGAGGGCTGGATTGCCTGTACCCTGAGTTTTTCAGCGGAGTGTGCCGTCGCGGACCTGCAGGAATTTCTGGCGGGGGTGGATAACAGCAGCCCGCGATTGTACTGGCGAAACCTGACGCTGCGCCCGGATAACACGAACACTCCCTCCAAGGTGGTCCTTGACGGGCAGCTTGCTTTGCTGAACCATGCGGAGGAGGAAGAATGAAACCCCGTTGTTCTTTTCTGCTGACCGGCGGTCTGCTGCTGATTGCCCTGGTGTTTCTGGTTCTTGCGTTTTTGACCGGCGGTGCCGTCGAATCGCAGGAAAAATTTGAACTGCCGGATGCGCCGGAGACGGCCGAAGTGAAACGTCCCGAAGTGAAGTCCGCCGATCTGGCGGCAGGGAATCTGTTTCACCCTCTGCGCGGGGCCGCGGTTCCGGCGGAGCAGGAGAAAGCCGCGGCCAAACCCTCGGCGCGTCCTCCGGCGGCGGGGAAGTTCGAGTTGACCGGGATTTTTTTATTCGGGGATGCGCGTGGAGTGATCATTACAGGGGCGGAGCAACCGCAGGCTGCCGGCAAAAAGCCGGTCAAGCCGAAGCAGCTCTACCGGGAAGGTGATCCGGTCGGCGGCGGTTATGTGGTGCGGAAGATCGAAAAGGATCAAGCCGTCCTGATGCGGGGAAGTGAAAAGACAGTATTGCTTTTACATAAGAAACAGGAGAAAAAGCCTTGAGCAGATTCAGGAATGCAGTTTGCCTGCTGCTGTGCTACGCGCTGATCGGTCCGTTGTTCTGGGGATGCGCGACTTCCCCGAAAGATCCTTCCAGACAGGAGCGGGAGAAGCGGGAAGCTGAAAAACGGCGGAAAGAGTGGTTCAAAAACGCGGACGGCAAGCCGATTTCGGAGCAGCGTTCGATCGAACACGAACTGCTGACGGAGGAACCGTCCGCCTTGTCGGACCGGAAAAAGCCGGAGAATCCCTATCCCATTTACACGGACCGCGAAAAAACGGAGGAACCTCCTGTCACGCCGCCGAAGGAGCGTTTCGACGGCCGGGAGAAAATCAAGGCGGAATTCGACTTCAACGGCGCGGCGGTAACGGATGTCATTCCGGTCTTCGCGGAACTGCTGAAATTCAACTACCTGCTCGACGGCAAACTGAACGGCACGGTGACGCTCTCTTTGAAGGACGAGCTGACGCGCCGGCAGCTCTGGGAGCTGCTCCGGCAGGTGATGCAGACGTCGAACATCTACCTGACAAAGCAGGACAGCATGATCCATTTCCGCCCGGTGGAGGCGATCGCGCAGGCTGCGGCGGGGGACGGCGTGAGTTCCGATGCGGAAGTCGCGCTGTTCCGGCTGAAGAACATCGGGGCCAAAGAGACCGCTTCGCAGATCGGGCAATTCCTTTCGCCGGGGTTGAAGCCGGTGGAGCTTGAGGAGCGCAATCTGCTGCTGGTGGTCGATACGAAGGAGAATCTGCGCAAGGTGCGGCAGATCGTCGCGCAGCTCGACCGCCCGCTGCGGCAGGGCTGGGCGAAGATGGTGATTCCGTGCCGGAACATCGATGTTTCGCGCCTGGCGAAAGAGGCGGCTGACGTGCTGCCGGTGCTCGGTTTCCCGGTCGCGCTGAACAGCGACAAGCCGCGCCCGGAGGAGATTCAGCTTACGACCGTGGAGCGGCTGCAGATCATCGTCGCCTCGGCCGCGAATTACGAGGCACTCGAAGAGCTGGGCCGCTGGATCAACATCCTCGACCAGTCGGAGACGGGCGACCAGGAGCGGATGTTCATCTACAACATCCTGAACGGCAACGCCGAGGAGCTGGTCAAGGCGCTGGCGGTGATGTTTCCGGTCGAGGGGGAAACCCTGACTGCTTCGACCGGCAGTTCGGGCGGTTCATCGTCAAGCGGGAGCGGCGAACTCTTTTCGTCGTCGTCGTCCCAGGCCTCCACGTCCAAAACGACGACGCAGTCCGGCTCCGTGAAATCCGCCGCGAAAACCGGCTCCAAAGAAGAGGGGCCGGCCAATCTCTTCGAGGTTCCGGTCAAGGTGTTCGCGGACGCGGTGAACAACCGGCTCATCATCCGCACGAAGCCGCGCACCTATACGATGATCAAGGCGCTGCTCGGCAAGATCGACACGATTCCGCCGCAGGTGCTGTTTCAGGTGCTGGTGGTGGATGTCTCGCTGAACGATTCGGTCAAGTTCGGCGTGGAGTTCATGATGAAGGGCGGTTCCGGGAACGTCACGACGCAGGGCGGCACGAATTTCTCCGGACTCGCGCCCGGCAGCGGCCAGGACTCCCAGAGCGGCGGGAAGTTCTGGGTTTACAATCCGAAGAACCCGAATCAGAAATTCGGTTACATCAACGCCCTGGCCGGTAAGACCAACGTGAAGGTCATTTCGAGTCCGCAGGTGCTGATCGCATCGAACAACGAAGCGAAGATCAGTGTCGGCAGCAAGGTGCCGATCGTGAATTCGGAGATCACGAATACGCAGTCGATCATTACGAACACCACCGACGCCTCGACGAACCTCGTCCGCAACATCCAGTATCAGGACACGGGCGTGATTCTGAAAATCACGCCGAAGGTCACGCGCGGCGGCCGGATCGCGATCAAGCTCGCGCAGACGGTTTCGGAGGCGGATTCGAATACGGTCTCCGACATCGATTCGCCGGTGATCAAGGAGCAGATCATCGAAACCGCGATGTCGCTGCGCGACGGGCAGACCATCATCTGCGGCGGCATCATCAGGGAGAAAAGCACCGACAACCTCTCGACGCTGCCGGGTCTCGGAGGAATCCCGTTCCTGCGCAGACTGTTCGGCGACACCGACATCTCGACCGACCGCACCGAAATGATGATCCTGATCACCGGTTATATCGTCAGCGAGGATTCGCACCTCGAGGAACTCGTCAAGCGGTATGAACAGGCGGTCGATGCGCTGATCGATTTCCACGCGCCCGCCGGGCAGCGGAAGCGCAAGATCGATCAGAACAAGGGGCTGGTGGAGTCATGGTTCATCGAATAGAAGAACTGAAACGGGCCGTTCAGGAACGCTGTCCGGAGTACGGCGAACTTCTGGCGGAGGGCATGGCCCCCGCCGACGCCGACCGGGCGCTGGCCGAACGCGGCGCGGTCAGCGAAAACGACCTGCTGGCGATCTACAGCAGAGTTCTGGGCGTGGAGCCATTCGACGAAGAGAACTTTCGGCAGCCGGAGCGATTTGACGGCATCAGCGAGGAATACCTTGTCAATCAGGAACTTCTGCCGTACCGCTGGGACGACAAAACGCTTGAGCTGCTTGCCGCATCGCCCTACGAGTGGGAGCGTCAGGCGTATGAGCTCAACGCATTTTTCGGCCGGCAAGTCACCTTCAAGCTCGCCCGCCGCAGCCTGATCGAGCGGATGACCGCGAAGGTCTATCAGGAGGCGGAGGAGGAAGAGGAGCGGCACTTTTCCGGCGACGACGAGCATAAGCTCCGGCAGCTGGCCGGGGAAGCGAAGATCGTCCGGCTCGTGAACGAAATGCTGTCGCAGGCGCTCGAACGCAATGCGAGCGACATCCATGTGGAGCCGGAAGAGATGCAGCTGGTGATCCGTTTCCGCATCGACGGCGTGCTGCATGAGTACCTGAGTCTGCCGCTGTCGGACTACCCCGCGATCGCGTCGCGCATCAAGCTGATCGGCGCGCTGAACATCGCCGAAAGCCGCCTGCCGCAGGACGGGCGCACGAATTTCCAGATCGGCCGCCGCGAGATCGACATCCGCATCAGCACGATTCCGATCATGAACGGCGAGAGCATCGTGATGCGCCTGCTGCGCAAGGATGCGATGAAATTCGACCTGCGCGAGCTCGGCATGAATGAAACGCTGCTCGGAAAGTTCGAGGAACTGATCTCGATTCCGCACGGCATCATCCTCGTGGTCGGTCCGACCGGTTCCGGCAAGACCACCACGCTTTACAGCGTGATGCAGCAGCTGAACGACCGCAAACGCAAGATCATCACGGTCGAGGACCCGGTCGAATACCAGCTTCCCGGCCTGAGCCAGATGCAGGTGAATCCGAAGATCGGGCTCTCGTTCGCTTCCGGGCTGCGCCACATCGTGCGGCAGGACCCGGATGTGATCCTGGTCGGCGAGATCCGCGACCGTGAAACCGCCGATATCGCGATCAATGCGGCGCTGACCGGGCACCTCGTGCTTTCGACGCTGCACACGAACGACGCGGTCGGCGCAATCACGCGGCTGTCGGATATGGGAGTCGAGGGATTCCTCGTCGCATCGGCGCTCTTCGGCGTACTTTCGCAGCGGCTGGTGCGGCAGGTCTGCCCGCACTGCCGCGGCGCCGGAAGCGGGCCGGCCGGGCGCTGCCGCAACTGCGGCGGCAGCGGCTACCGGGGACGGACCGGCATCTACGAACTGCTGCGGATCGACGACGAGCTGCGCGGCGCGATCGTCGCGAAGCGTCCGAGCGGCGAAATCAACGAGATCGCGCGCCGCAACGGCATGATCCCGCTGCTGGAGGACGGACAAAGCAAGGTGGAACAGGGAATTACAACCGAGGCGGAACTGCTCCGCATCGCGGCGGGGGTGTAGTGCGATGCCGAAACTGCGTTATGCCGTCCTGACCGCCGGGGGAGCCCGGAAAGAGGTCGCGGTCGATGCCCCCGACGATGCCGCTGCGCGCCGCCGGCTGCGGCGGCAGGGGCTGATCGTGGTCCGCGCCCTCGGGGAGTCGGCAGGGAAAGCCGGGCGCTTCCGGCTGCGGTGCGCGCCGCGCTTCGACGTCTACATATTTACGAGCCGCCTTTCCCCGCTGCTGGCGGCGGGGATTCCGCTGGAACACGGCCTCGCGGTGCTGGAGGAAGGCGGCCGCGAGGAGGAGCGCAATGTCGTGCAGCGGCTGCGACGCGGCCTTCACGAAGGCAAAAAGTTTTCGCAGCTCACACGCGAGATGCCGGAGTGTTTCCCGCCGCTCTTTTCGGGACTGATCGAAACCGGCGAGGAGTCCGGCTGCCTGCCGGAGGTCACGCGCGAGCTGCGCCGTTTCCTGAAAGAGAGCAAGGAGTTCCGCGAATTCGTGCTTACCAGCTCGATTTATCCGTCGATCGTTGTTTCGGTGACGCTGCTGGTGATCGTGCTGCTTTTCACGGTGTTCATTCCGCGCTTTGCGAAAATTTTCGAGGAGCTCGGGCGTGAAATGCCGTTCCTGACCCGCACGATGCTCGGAGTCGGCAACTTCATGCAGTCGGTCTGGTGGATCTGGCCGCTGCTGATTTTCGGGCTTGTGCTCCTGTACCGGAAAAGCCGGCGGCCGGGGCGGCTGAAAACCGCGAAGGACCGGCTGCTGCTGCGGTTGCCGCTGCTCGGCGGAATCATCACGGCTGTCCAGACCGGTCGTTTCCTGCGCACGCTCTCGATCATGGTCAAAAACCACGTGCAATTGCTCCCGGCAGTGCGCATTTCACGCAAGGTGATCGAAAACGACCTGATCCGCGACAGTTTCGCGGCGGTGGAGGACCGCCTGCGCGGCGGCAGCCGGCTGTCGGCCATTCTCGGCGCGAGCCCGTATATGCCGCCGGGGAGCATCGCGATGCTGAAGATCGCCGAGGAATCCGGCGAGATCGGCGAAATGCTTGAACGCATCGCCGAGGAGTCGGAGGAGGATATCCGGGTGCGGGTCAAGCGGCTGCTCGCCTTCCTCGAACCCGGAATCATCCTTGTGCTGGCCGGGGTCGTGCTGCTCGTGGTGCTTTCGATCTTTCTTGCGATCATGGATATGAATGTCATCAAATAAAGGAGGTATCTCTATGAATTCCAAATGTTTCACCATGATTGAAAGTGTGTCCGGGCAAGGTGTCATAAACTAAACTGATGAAAGGAGCAGTTCATACCAATTATCCAATTCAGGTATGTAGCCTGACCACCAGTTGGACGTGGTTCCTGATCATGTGTAGCTGATGCGTGGTGACAAAGTCGCGAGAATGGAAATTTGCGAAAGCGAAGGACTTGAAGACAGTCAGAGCGGCGAGGCAAAGTAGCAGGTTGCAGGAAAACGAACGTTTGCAGGCATCGTAAATGTGAACCATCGGTATAGCTGTCAGAGGTGGTTATTTGGGTTAGTCGAGCGTTCTTTCAATACGCGAAGACCGCAGTGTGACACGGTGAGCAATTGGATCATACCGTGCGCAGCCCACGGTGTAAAAGACGGCGACATGCTATGAAAGTTTATGAGCGCAACCGGAGAGAACATGCCGGCTTACCGGAGAATATCGGTATAAACCGCGATATAAGGCAGTAGCTGAAAGTCGGAGTGAATGTCGGCATGGGGTCTGAGACGCCCATAGTAGCGAAGACGCAATGGTATGATAAACATTGCCAGCAAAGGGGCGTTAGCCAGCAGGGGATTATGAAACAAAGAGGTGACCAGCGATGAATGCCGCGATAACGGCTCAAACCCGTCCATTAGGTTGGGTCAGGACTTTGCAACGTAATCTATATCGTACCGCCAAGCGAAATCCTGGGCGGAAATTTGGACTGTTGCATACCCATGTATGTAACTTGGCAACCATAGAGGAGGCATGGAAACGGGTGAGTGCCAACGGGGGCTCTCCCGGAATTGACCGGGAAACAATCGCCGAAATAAAAAGACGCGGCAAAGAGGACCTTCTGAAAGAAATTCAGGAGGAACTGCAAGCCGAAACTTATGAGGCGAATGTAATTCGACGGGTGTACATACCCAAAGGGAAAACCGGAACTCGTCCGCTGGGCATTCCGACTGTGAAGGATCGGGTGGTCCAGATGGCGGTAAAGCTCATCATTGAGCCGCTGTTTGAGGCGGATTTTCTGGATTGTTCGCATGGCTTCCGTCCTCGGCGGGACAACAAGGAGGCTGCGCAATTGACTCATCGTTACAGCAATACTCACAAGTGGGTGGTCGATGTGGATTTGAAAAGCTATTTCGATACCATCAATCATGAGATGCTGATAAAACTGGTAAAACGGCGGGTAAGCGATCGACGGATCCTCAAACTGATTCGGCAATGGCTGAAAGCCGGGATACTGGAAAACGGTGAGATTCATGCGAGTCAGCTTGGGACACCACAGGGAAGCGTGATAAGCCCGCTGTTGAGCAACATATACCTGCATGAAATCGACAAGCAATGGAACGATAACCGATCGGTGAAACTGATAAGATTTGCCGACGATATGATATTCATGTGCAAGAGCGAAAGCCAGGCAAACTATGTGCTCAACACCCTGCGCGGTCAGATCGGGAAGTTGGAGTTATGCTTGAATGAAGAGAAAACGAAAATCAGGCATGTTCGGGAATCGTTTGATTTTGTCGGCTTCACGTATAAGGAAGCGTACTCAAGGCACAAGAAAAGATATGTAAGAATCAAATTTCCGCGAGCTAAGAGTATGCAGAAAATACGCGACAATATCAAGAATACGGTCAAGTGCATGCCACTCGGGATGGAACCGTCAGTGATCATTGACGCCGTGAACCGCAAGCTGATTGGGTGGGCAAACTACTTCAAAATAGGGAACAGTTACAAACACGCCCTTGAGATAAGCGATTTTGCTTGTCGACAATTGCGGATATTCTGGCGAAGACGTAAAAACCGGAAGCGGTCACAATATTCCAGACTATGGTCAAACAGTTATTTTTACAAACAAGGGTTGCTCTATGTGCCACATTTACTTACAGGAGGAAAAGCGAATGCAGTACGATGAAAAACTGGGGGAAAGCCGTGTGAGGGAAAACCGCACGCACGGTTTGGTCCACGGGGTGAATGTGAAGCGGCTTGACCAAGTCACCCGAAGAATGTTCACTCTAGTGGAAATGGTCGTCGTGATCGTGATCATCGCGACGCTGGCGGCGGTCGCAACGCCGATGTACTTCAACTATGTGAAAAGCTCGCGCGCCGGCGCCGCGAAGATGCAGATCGGCATTTTCGAGCAGTGCATTTTCGACTACCGCGTCCATATGAAAAAACTCCCGGCTTCACTGGAGGATCTGGTGAAGAACAACTCCGGCAGCAAGCGCTGGAAGGGGCCGTACCTGAAAGGCGGTGTGATTCCGCAGGACCCGTGGGGCAACGACTACATCTACAAAAAGCCGGGCGACCACGGCGAATTCGACATCATCAGTTACGGCGCGGACGGCCAGCCCGGCGGCGAGGACGAGGACGCCGACATCGGCAACTGGACCGTCGTCGAGGAGGAATAACCCGTTGCGCCGCAATCGCTATACGCTTGTCGAGCTGGTCACCGTCACCGCGATTCTGCTGGTCGTGCTGGCGGTCGGAACCGCACGGCTCAGCGTCGAGCTGCTCGACGGCGGGCCGTATCAGAAGGCCGAACAGCTCCGGCGCATCGCGGCGCTCTGCCGCCGGCAGGCGGCCGCGACCGGCAAGGCGTGCGCCGTCGAGTTCGATCCGGCGAGGCGGCGGCTGTTTTTCGGGAAAGAGCAAGTCACGTATCCGCAGGAACTTCGCATTCTGCGCAACGGCGAGGAACTTCAGGAGCCGGGCGTTGTGCTGCGCTTCTTCCCGGACGGCGGCGCGGCGGAAACTGCGCTCGCTTTCGAGCGCGACGGCAAAACGGCGACGCTGCGGATTTCCCCCCTGACCGGGAGCATCGTGATCGATGAAACGGAATAAGTTCACTCTGCTTGAGGTGCTTGTGGCGCTGGTGATCCTGACGCTCGGCATCGCGGGACTGCTCTGGCAGTTGTCGATTGCGGCGAACCGCGCGGCGCGCAATGCCGAAACCTGGGAGCTGACGCACGATCTGACCTCCGCCGCCGAATATCTGCTGCTGCACGGACCGGAAGCGGGGCTGGATGAGACGCTGTTCTCCGGCGAATTTGAAATCGCTTACCGTTATGAAGATCCGCGCCTTCCGGCCGATACGGAAACCCGGTTCGGGCAGAAGCGGCTGCGCACACTGGTCGTCGAAGCGTCCCGGGAGGGGGAAGTGCTTGATTCGCTGCGGCTTGACTGCTGGGTAGAGGAGCGTTCCGATGGCCGTTAAGCGAACTTTCACCCTGCTTGAGATCGTTCTGGCGCTGGCGATTTTTTCGGTGATCGCGACGCTGGCCGGTTCGATCCTCTTTTCGAGCCAGCAGGGGTGGAGCGTGGTCCGGGAAAGTTCGGCGGAGCTGGAGACGCTGCAGCGGCTCGACCGGATCGCCGACACGGCGTTCCGCAACGCGATTCCGTTCCACTGGCCGGACGAAAACAACCGGAATGTGCAACTGTTCCGCGGCAAGCCGGCCTTTCTGCGCCTCGCGTATCTGCACCGGGTGAACGACCCGGCGGAGGGCGGGCTGCGTTTCCTCGAACTCAGCCGGGAGGAGTCGGAACTGGTTGCGCGCTACCGCCGTTATCCGATCATCGCCGACCATGACGGAGAGTGTCGGCGCGAGGTGATCGCCTCCGGGGTGCGGCGCCTCGCGTTCTCCTATGCGTTCCGCGAAAACGGCGAAATCGCCTGGCAGCCGGAATTCGATGCGGAGGCGGCCGAAACGATTCCCGCCGCGATCCGCATGGATGTGGAGTTTGAAAATGGGCAAAAGGTCAGTTTCCTGCGCCGGACCGCCGGAAATTCCGCGGTTTCAAGTTACGGCAAATTCCGGGAGGAGACCTATGGCAGGCGGTAGGAAACGAAGGGAACGCGGCGTCGCGCTGGTCACGGTCATGGCGTTGATCGCTTCGATCGGCGTTCTGGTCGCCTCCGCCGTCGCGATCAGCCAGTATTCGGCGGCGGAAACCGATACCTTTGCTTCCTTGCAGCGTTCCGCGCTCGAAGCGGAGAGCGCCGCCAACCGGACGCTGTGCCTGCTGCTGGCCGACCGCGCGAAGAACGCCGACCGCAGGCTCGGGGCGGAAACCGACGGGGCCGCAGAGCGTTTTCTCGCCGACGGGACGGAGCACACCGTCACGGCGGGCGAACGGACGGTTTCGGTGCGGATTTTCGACGCGGTCGCCGGACTCGATCTCGCCGGGCGCAATCCGGCGCGGCAGCTCACGAATCCGAAACTGGCCAAGGACGAACCGCGCGAAGAGTTGATCGCCCGGCTTGAAGATTACGCCGACTCCGACGATCTCGCGAAGCCCGGCGGCATGGAGTCGCAGCACTACCGCAGTGCGGGCGTCCCGGTGCTGCCGCGCAACCGCCCGCTGCAGTTCCGCGAGGAGCTGCTGTGGCTGCCGGGAGCCGGAAAGCTCTATCCGCCGTCCGAAAACGGCGTGCTCGACGCGATCCGCCTGATTCCGCCGGAAAAGCTGCGCGCTCTCACCGGGCGGCCGAACCTCTACGCGACTCCGGCCGCCGTGATCGCCGAGCGGTGCACGCTGACGGCTGAAGAATCGGAACAGCTTCGGAATGCGCTGGATCTGTGGCGGGAAAAACGGCTGCCGCTTGCCGAAAGCCTGCCTCCCGGCCTTGCCGGAAAGCTGGAGATGAACTTTTCGACCCGCGAGAGCGGCGCCTATACGATTCAGGCCGACGCCTCGTCGCCGGAAAATCCGGGTGTGCGCCTCAGAGTGACCGTCCGCCCGGTGACGGGAAGCCGCAGTTTCGAGTATTACGAATTCTTTTCCTATTAACAGCCCGTAAGGAGTGTAACATGATGAAATGGATGCCTTCTGCAATAGCCGCGATTCTGGCGGCTGCGGCGGCAAACGCACTGGAGATTCCCGCCGAAGTCCGGCTCCTGTACGCCGACGAACGGCGGCAGAATCCGGGGATCTATGAGGTCGTGCCGAAATTTGAATTCCCGGAGCGGAACGGATTGATCCGGGTCGATGTGCTGGTCTCGCGCAAGACGGAGGATGGGCGCTGGGTTTTCCGCAACCGGCTCGACCGCATCTTCCTGAAGGATGGAAAAATCGATGCCGTGCGCAGGCCGGGGGCTCCCGGCGACTTCTGGAGCGCGGCGCTGGCGGCGGAGAAGTTCCTGTACGCCGACTCCGACGATCAGGGGAAAAAGCTGTCGTTTTCCGAACTGGACGGCACGCCGTGCGCTCCGCCGGCGGGAAACGGCAGCCAGGCTGAAATGCGCACTCCCGGACGCTATCTGTTTCCGGTTCCGGGCGGCCGTCCGCTGTCGGGAATCTCCCCGGAAACCGTGGAGAAATTTCGCCGCCTCCCGGCGCGGGAGGAGGCCGCCTGGCTCCGGGAGCGTTTGCGCACCCTGCCGCCTCCGGCGGAAGCGGTCAGCTTGCTGAAACGGCTTGACGCCGTTGGAGAATTCTCCTATCCGTTAACTGCCGGAGAGCGCGAGGGATGGCGGAAACTGCTGCTTGAGGAACGGCTCGGAGTCATGCCGCGCCGGTTGCTCCAGCAGCAGTTGTTCCAGGCGAATTTCCTGCCGCACGAGGAGTTCGCGGCGGAGCTGCTGGCCGATCCGCTGCTCGGCAGCAGGACCGCCGAAGCCTTCGCGGAACGCAATCGCCCGGCTTTTGAAACATTGCTCCTGAGGTGGAGCAGCCGCTCCGACGAACAGGAAACGGCGCTGCGGTATTCGGAGTATATGGCCGACAACGCGGATTACCGGAACCGGATGCTTGCCGCCTTCCGGGAACCTGCTCCGGAACAGCTTTCGCACCTCATCCCGCTCTATGCCGGAAAACCGGCCGCAGACGGGAGCCCGGAACTGAAAAAGCTGTTGCGGGAAACGCCGTATTCGGGGAATTTCCGCCTCCTCTGCCGGGTTGCCGAATGGTGCCAGAAAACCAGGCCCGCCGCCTATGCGCCGGAGATCAAAGCCCTTCTGCACCGGGAACGCAACAATCCGGACCTGAAGCGCAGCGTGCTCTACCCGCTGCTGCTCGCCTCGCTCTGCAAGGCAAACGACCCGGAAGGCGCCGCAGAAGCAATCGCCTACCTGAAATCGCTGAAAGATCCGGCGCAGATCGAAAACGCCAAACGCATCTGGGGAAAAGGAATGACCGGTCCCGTCACCCTCGACCGCATCATCCGGGAACTTCAAAAGTAAAGAAGTGTCAAATCTAAAGATACCATGTATAGGTGACAAGGATAGCGGTTTGACGATCCAGGAATATAGCGATCTGAAGGATTTTCCATAAAAACAGTGCTCCGCTGGATTCGTGCACTGAAAAAGGAACGCGCGCCGGAAGCAGGTTCGCTGAAGCTGGTGGAGTTGATTTTAGGGCGTAGACCGGAAAGTGTCTATAGGGAGTTTTGGGGGCAACAGTGAACATTTCCGCGTTTTAGCGAACCTACTTTCTCAGATTTGAAAAGTATAAATTTTTTGCTTTTCGGATCTTGAAAGAAACAATCCAGATAAATACATTTGATTGCAAACAGAACTTGGCACCATGGTGTTGTATAATCATTTACATTGTAGCATATTGTGTCGAATTACACCACTTTTGTTTTTTAGGATCGACGCAATATTCAGGTTAATTACTTGATTTTTCTTTTATGGTGACAATATTATAATTAAATCAATTTTTTTCCATCTATATAAGGAGAGTATAAAGATGACTTATTCTTGGCAGAAGTTAGAAGATAAGGTTCGCTCTATTGCAGCTTTGCGATGGAAATGTATTGCAGTACCGGAACATCTTGGTGGAATTGATTTTGATGCTGTTTTACGTCCATCTGCTGAAGAAATTATTTTGATTGAGATTAGTAAAAATGAATCATTGGACAAAGTTCGTAGCGATATTACAAAAATTGATTCATATCGTCGCTCTTGCATAGATTCTGGTATTGTTTGCAGGGGGTTTATCGTTTTTGAAGATGCTCCTACTCGTTCTATGATTGAAACAGGACAAGCAAATCATGTACGAGTTTTATCACTAAACGATTTTTTCTTATTATTTTTCAATTTCTCCAGCTATGTGGAGTTGCGTAATGCACAACCTTTTGGTAGTTCTCTAAACCCTTTTTCAGGAGAAAAAGATTTAAGTAAATATATTCCGGTAAAATATATTTTAAACTCGCAAGATGTTAATATAGAAGAAATTATTAAACTTTTGCATGGAGGTTATAAGATTGTTTTAATAGGAGATTATGGAACAGGAAAATCACGCTGTGTCGAAACAATTTTTCAGAAAATTACAGCATTGAAAAAGCAATGTGTGTTTGCTATTGATTTGAAAGAACATTGGGGAGCTAAAACGGCGCAAGGAATTATTGCTGGTCATTTAGCAGGTTTGGGATTAAATGATTGTTCTGATAATGCGACTCAATTAATTAATGCGGGAGGAGCAATCCTTTTACTTGATGGTGTTGATGAAGTTGGTGCCCAAGTATTTGGAGGTTCAGGGGAAAACCGTAAAAACATTAGAAAAAATGCTCTAATTGGAGTTAAAAACCTTGTTCAATCTTCCAAAGCAGGAATTCTATTAACAACACGAGCTCATTATTTTGACAAAGATGATGAAATTTTAGAATCTCTTGGATTGTCATGTGATTTAAAGGCAATCATTATTCGGTGTAAAGATGAATTTACAGATGACGAAGCTGCTGAGTATATGAA
>ERZ1034915.716-NODE-716-length-21420-cov-5.835198_pt1 | contig 21420 bp, 14 predicted proteins | sample MGYA00520592_ERZ1034915 | MGnify/ENA primary metagenome ERZ1034915 (study PRJEB33766, sample SAMN09781787) | gut metagenome | biome: gut microbiome | host: Homo sapiens | place: Madagascar | study: EMG produced TPA metagenomics assembly of the PRJNA485056 data set... | reverse complement strand
AAGACACCGCCTTTTCACGGCGGTAACACGGGTTCGAATCCCGTACGGACTATAAGCACCAGCTAGAGAAAGCTGGTTTTTTTGTGTCCTTTTTGATAAAATAGAGGGGTTGACTGGTCTAAGCTAGACATTTTATATCGCTTTAAAATAAATAATAACAAGAATCTAACCTGGTTTAAAACGCGTGTTTTGAGATGCCGTCATAGGCTACTTGATAATTCGTTGACTCATGGTTTGATTTGAATAAGAAATAATAAGGAAGTTAAATGACATATTATAACGTTGGAAAGATTGTAAATACACAGGGATTGCAGGGTGAACTTCGTGTTTTGTCTGTAACAGATTTTGCGGACGAACGTTTTAAGAAGAAGAGTGTACTAGCTCTTTTTGATGACAAAGATAATCACATCATGGATGTCGAGATTGCGAGTCACCGTAAGCATAAGAACTTTGATATCGTTAAGTTCAAAGGGCTTTATCATATCAATGATGTAGAAAAGTATAAAGGTTGCAGCCTCAAAATTGCTGAGGAAAATCTAACAGATCTTGATGACGGTGAATTTTATTACCATGAGATCATTGGACTTGATGTTTATGAGGGAGAAAATCTCATCGGTCAAGTCAAAGAGATTCTCCAACCAGGTGCTAACGATGTTTGGGTAGTGAAGCGTAAAGGTAAGAAAGACTTGCTCTTGCCTTATATTCCACCAGTAGTTCTTGATGTTGATATTGAGGCTGGTCGTATCGAGGTTGAGCTCATGGAAGGATTAGACGATGAAGATTGATATCTTGACCCTATTTCCAGATATGTTTGCTCCTTTGGAACACTCCATTGTTGGTAAGGCAAAGGACAAGGGACTCCTAGAAATCAACTATCACAATTTCCGTGAAAATGCGGAGAAGGCTCGTCATGTAGATGATGAACCCTATGGTGGTGGGCAAGGCATGTTGCTACGTGCCCAGCCAATTTTTGATACCTTTGATAAATTAAATGTGACTAAGCCTCGCGTTATTCTCCTAGATCCCGCAGGTCGTACCTTTGATCAGGCCTATGCAGAAGAATTGGCGCAAGAAGAGGAATTGGTCTTTATCTGTGGCCATTATGAGGGCTATGATGAGCGTATCAAAACTTTAGTGACTGACGAAATATCACTAGGAGACTTTGTCTTGACTGGGGGAGAGTTGGCTGCTATGACTATTGTAGATGCTACTGTCCGCTTGATTCCTGAGGTCTTAGGTAAGGAAGCTAGTCATAAGGATGATAGTTTCTCGTCAGGGCTTTTGGAATTTCCACAGTATACTCGCCCAGCTGAGTTTCGTGGCATGAAGGTGCCAGATGTACTCTTGTCAGGTCACCATGTCAATATTCGACGTTGGCGTATGGAGCAGAGTTTGCGTAAGACCTGGGAGCGTCGACCAGATCTTTTGGAAAACTATGATTTTACGGATGAAGAACGTCAGATTTTAGAAGAGATAAAAGCAGAAGGAAAATAAAATGTCAGAAGAAAAGATTTATGATATTACCATTATCGGTGGTGGACCAGTAGGACTTTGGGCTGCCTTTTATGCCGGTCTACGTGGCATGACTGTTAATATTATTGAGAGTCTGTCAGAACTTGGTGGACAGCCTGCCATTCTCTACCCTGAGAAAAAAATCTATGATATCCCAGCCTTTCCTCAGACGACAGGTGCCGAATTGACAGAAAATCTCTTGACCCAGCTTAAGCGTTTTGAAGATCGTGTCAGCATTCATTTGAAAGAGGAAGTTCAAACCTTTGAAAAGACCGATGGCGTCTTCACAATTGCTACTAGCAAGGGCCAACACTTGTCTAAGGCTATCGTCATTGCCTGTGGAAATGGTGCCTTCGCTCCACGTCCTTTAGGTGTGGACAATGAAGAAGATTATGCGGATAATAACTTGTTCTATAATGTGCATAGCCTGGACCAATTTGCTGGCAAGAAGGTTGTGATTGCTGGTGGTGGGGATTCAGCTGTTGACTGGGCCAATCACCTAGATGAGATTGCTGAGAGTGTGACCTTGATTCATCGTCGTGATGCTTTTCGTGCCCATGAGCATAGTGTCGAGCTTCTTCATCAATCATCTGTTAATGTGATGACGCCTTATGTACCTCTTGAAATCAAGGGTGAAAATGGTCTTGCCCAAAGTTTGACCGTTCAAAAAGTGAAATCAGACGAGGTTGTGGAATTGCCACTTGATGCCCTTATTGTTAGCTTTGGCTTCTCAACCAATAATAAAAACCTTCGTAACTGGAATGTTGACTTCAAACGCTCTAGTGTTACGGTTAATGCTCAGTTTGAAACTTCACAAGAAGGTGTTTATGCTATTGGTGATGCAGCAGAATATGAAGGTAAGATTGACTTGATTGCTGTGGGAATGGGTGAAGCTCCTATCGCTATCAACCAAGCCATCCAATATATTAATCCAGACGGTAAGAATCGTCCGGTTCACTCAACATCATTAATTGAAGAATAATGTCAAAAGAAGACTTTGTCTTCAAACCAAGGAGAGACTTGTCTCTCTTTTTTCATGTCTAAAAACGTGGTATAATACAGCTATGGCTACAACGAAAAAAACGAAAAAAGGGACGGCTTCTAAGAACGGTAAGAAGCGTCTTACAAAAGCAGAATTAGACAGACAGAAGGCGATTAAGCGAATGCTATGGACCTTCTTTTTTGCCTTTGTCTTGATTTTCCCAGTCTTTCGATTGGGTTTCTTTGGGGTTGCCCTCTATAATATCTTTCGAGTATTTGTGGGGAGTATGGCTTACCCTTTAATTTTTGCTATCTATGTTTATCTCTTTGGCTTTAAATGGTTACGTAAACACAGTAACTATGTAACAGGATTTTGGATGGTCTTTGCGGGGCTCTTGTTGGAGTTTCACGCCTATCTCTTTAGTCTAGAACGCATGAGTGGTCTGGATATTTTCCCTGGTACCAAGGACTTGCTTTTTGGGGAACTTGTGAGTGTGCAAGTCGCTCGTTTTGCGGGTGGCGGTATGTTGGGGGCTCTCCTATACCAACCGATTTCCTTCCTCTTTTCAAATATCGGTAGCTTCATGATTGGGGTATTGATCATTCTCTTGGGTGCCTTCATTCTTAGCCCTTGGGATGTCTTGGATATCATGGAGTATGCTAAGGAAGCTTGGCAGAAAGGAGCTGAGAAGCGTTTGGAACGGACGGCTCAGCGTCAGGAGAAGAAGGCAAAACGTCAGGCTCAGAAAGAACGTGAAGCAGAAGAACGTGCCGAGGCCGAGCGTCTGGCTGATTTGACTGTTGACGAGGAGACGGGAGAAATCTTGGATGATGCCGCAGAAGCCTTGCCACAAGAAGCTGAGATTTTTGCACCTGAACCTGAAATCAGAGATTATGCCTCTGAGGCTTACTATGATAATCTGCCTCCAGGGGATTATGAGGATTTCCAAGATAGTTATGTTCCCTATTCGGAGGAATTGCCAACCGAAGAATTTCCACCATCTATGGTGGTTGGGGGAGATGATGCTCCTGTTGAGGTTGATTTTACACCGAAGGAACTCCTACAGTATAAACTTCCTGATATAGATCTCTTTGCACCTGATAAACCAAAGAGTCAGTCTAAAGAGAAAAACATCGTTCGTAAGAATATTCGAATCTTAGAAGATACCTTCAAAAGTTTCAACATTGATGTCAAGATTGAGCGGGCTGAGATTGGACCGTCTGTAACTAAGTATGAGGTCAAGCCTGCTGTTGGGGTTCGAGTCAATCGTATCTCCAATTTAGCGGATGACTTGGCTCTGGCTCTTGCTGCAAAAGATGTCCGTATTGAGGCACCTATACCTGGAAAGTCTTTAGTTGGTATCGAAGTGCCTAATTCTGAGATAGCAACGGTTTCTTTCCGTGAACTTTGGGAACAGTCCAAGACGGATCCTAATAAGCTCTTGGAAGTTCCTCTTGGTAAGGCTGTTGATGGTTCAGCTCGTAACTTTGACCTAGGTCGGATGCCTCACTTGTTAGTGGCTGGATCAACTGGTTCTGGTAAATCTGTTGCGGTTAATGGAATCATCTCTAGTATTCTTATGAAGGCTCGCCCAGACCAGGTTAAGTTCCTTATGGTCGATCCTAAGATGGTTGAACTTTCTGTTTACAACGATATTCCTCATCTCCTTATCCCTGTGGTGACCAATCCACGTAAGGCCGCCAAGGCTCTTCAAAAAGTGGTCGATGAGATGGAAAATCGTTATGAACTCTTTAGTAAGTTTGGCGTGCGTAACATTGCTGGCTACAATGCCAAGGTGGAAGACTGGAATGCCCAGTCGCAAGAAAAACAGATTCCCTTGCCTTTAATTGTGGTTATCGTCGATGAGTTGGCTGACTTGATGATGGTGGCCAGTAAGGAAGTGGAAGATGCTATCATTCGCCTTGGACAAAAAGCACGTGCAGCTGGAATTCACATGATTCTCGCAACCCAACGTCCATCGGTTGATGTTATCTCCGGTTTGATTAAGGCCAATGTGCCATCTCGTGTGGCCTTTGCTGTGTCTTCTGGAACAGATAGTCGTACCATTTTAGATGAAAATGGGGCAGAGAAACTACTCGGACGCGGGGATATGCTTTTCAAACCGATTGATGAGAATCATCCTGTTCGTTTGCAAGGTTCCTTTATTTCAGATGATGACGTGGAACGTATTGTGACCTTTATTAAGGAGCAGGCTTCGGCTGACTATGACGAGAGCTTTGATCCTGGTGAAGTTTCAGAGAATGATTTTGGTGGTGGTTCATCCACTAATGGTGGTAGCTCGGAAGGAGATCCTCTCTTTGAAGAAGCGAAGGCCTTGGTATTGGAAACACAAAAAGCCAGCGCTTCTATGATTCAACGTCGTCTGTCGGTTGGATTCAACCGTGCCACTCGTTTGATGGAAGAACTGGAAGAAGCCGGAGTGATTGGACCAGCTGAAGGCACTAAGCCACGTAAGGTTTTGATGACTCAAGAGTGATGATGGGAAAAGTACTACCCACCATTTACATATGTTTTAAAAATAATAAAAGGATGAGAGAGTAACTGTTTCGGCGTAAATTTTCTCATTCTTTTTTATGTTCAACACAAATCAAAAAGTGTCAAACTGTTTCATAATAACGCTTACAAAACGAACGCTTTTTGCTATAATAAAAGAAAAGTGAGTAATAAAGATTAAAGGAGTTTAAAATGGACAATTTATTAACCGTTCATTTTCATAGTATGCATGGCGACTATTCGAGATATAATATGTGGAAGTGGCTAGATGGTTATTGGGGCGAAGAAGCCTATTTTTCTCGTGAGGATGATTTTGGACTGGTAGGTCAGCTCACCTTTCCGGCTAATCGTTTTATTGACTATGTCAATCTCTTGGTTAAGACGGAAGATTGGTCAAAGCAGACACATGATTATCGTATCAGACGTTTCTTGGGGGATGCCCCAAATGCCATTTGGGTGGTTGAAGGAGACCCGACTGTTTATTATTCTAAACAGGCTGCTTTGACGAGTCATAGTTTTGAAGGGCGTGATCAGCATGCCTTTGATATGGCTCTTCGTAGACAGGAATTTGATCAAAAGTGGGGATTTCAAGGTTGGTTAGGACATAAGTATGAAAAAGGTTCCACAGAGTTTCGCCTTTGGGGGCCACTAGCTCGGCGTGTGCAGCTACTGCTTTTTAAAAAAGGTAGTAAAACTAAGGTGATTAAGATGAGCCGAGGAACCAGTGTAAATAAGGATCGTCACGAGATGAACACACACGGTGTTTGGAGCGTCTCTGTCCCTGGGGATTTGGATGGGGTAGCCTATCAGTTTCGAGTCTACCATGAGGAGAGTTTCTATCAAGATACTAGAGATCCGTATAGCATTGCCCTTAGCTTAAATAATAAAAAGAGCTTGGTGGTAAACCCTGAGCGTTTGGTCCCTAAGGGGTATCAGAAGGTTACAAGACAAGAGGCCAACTGGCGTAATGCCAACGCCTGCTCATCTGTTATTTGTGAGATGCATCTACGAGACTTCTCAATCTCAGAAACATCTGGTGTTAAGAAGGCATATAGAGGGACTTATCTGGGTGCCTGCCAGAAAGGAACTAAAAATGCCCAAGGGGATGTGACTGGTTTTGATTATATCAAACGCATGGGTTACAACTATGTCCAGTTACAGCCGGTCTTTGATCATCACAAGAACTATGATAAGAATGGTAATCTTCTCTATAATTGGGGATATGATCCCGAAAATTACAATGTTCCAGATCGTCAGTTTGCGGTTGATCAAAAAAATCCCTTAGCACCAATTTTGGAGCTTAAGAAGATGATTCAGGCCTACCATGAAGCGGGTATTGGGGTTATCATGGATGTTGTTTATAACCACACATATTCGTCATACAGTTCGCCCTTCCAACTGACAGTGCCAGCTTATTATTACCGTATGCATGACAATGGTTCATTCCAAGATGGATCAGGTTGTGGGAACGAAACAGCTAGTGAGAAAGAAATGTACCGCAAGTATATGATTGATTCTTTGACCTATTGGGCAGAGGAATTTGGAGTGGATGGTTTCCGTTTTGACCTTATGGGCTTGCATGACGTTGCTACTATGAATGCCATTCGTTCAGCCATGGATGATATAGATCCTAGGATTCTTATTTATGGTGAAGGATGGGACATGGGGATTGGGCTTCCTGTGGACCAAAAGGCCAAGAAGGATAACGCAGCTTTGATGCCTAGAATAGGATTTTTCAATGACAATGCGCGTGATGCCGTTAAAGGGGCAGAAGTCTATGGACAAATCAGCAATGGTTATGTGTCCGGAGCTCCTTTAGAAGACAAAATTGCTAAGAGTTTACTTGGTAGCCGTGGCTTTGTAAACTACCTCATGCCAGGTCAGGTTCTTAACTATATTGAAGCTCATGACAATTATAATTTGAATGATCTTATGCATCATCTGCATCCACAGGATTCGCCAGAGGATATTGAAAAACGAATTTACTTGGCTAACGCTCTTAATCTGACTATGCAGGGGATGTGTTTCATGCAATTAGGGCAAGAATTCCAGCGTAGTAAGATGGTTGCAACAGGTGAAGATGGAAATTACACAGAAGCAGATGTTAAGCGTGCTATGAATAGCTACAATGCCCCTGATGAGGTAAATTGTGTGGATTGGAATCAGGTGACTCTTAAGAAAGAATTGATTGATAAAATTGCCAAATTAATTGAACGCAAGCGAACAGTAGCAGAATTTTCATATCGTTCATATGCGGATATATATGATAATCTCTACGTGACTAAAGCAGACTTTGCTTCAGGTATCGTGGAACTACATATTTCTGGAAAACTGGATGAAACCTTAGTGTTCGATAATATGAAAAAAGATTTGGAGGTTTACTGACAAGGTAGTCAAAAAATGATATAATATAGAAAACGCTTACAAATTTGATTTTTGTGGGCTTGAAAGCTCTATCATCGTAAAGGGGTTTCTGGTGTATTTACATATATTAATTTCAATGTTTTAGTGCCTTGATATCTCTTATCAAGACGAGTTTAAGGAAGGAGTGATGGTATGAATCTTGATGAAGCCATGTACACGTTTGGAACAGGTGAGAACTTCCACCTTCAGAATTATTTGGGTGTGCATGAATTGGAGGGTGAAGAAGGATTTGTCTTCCGTGTGTGGGCCCCTCATGCTGAGCAGATTCAGGTAATTGGAGATTTCACAGGTTGGTTTGATGAACCTCTGGATATGACTAAAAACCATATCGGCGTTTGGGAGGCGACTTCAGCTCTCCCTGAAGAAGGACAACTTTATAAGTTCTTGGTGAAACGTAAGGGAGGTCAAGTCGTCGAAAAGATGGATCCTTTTGCCACTTATTTGGAACCACGCCCAGGGACAGGAGCTGTCATTCGTAAGCAGAAAGCTAAGAAGTGGAAAGATGGCCTTTGGATGGGGGGGCGCAAACGATTTGGGTTCCAAAAACGTCCGGTAAATATCTATGAAGTTCATGCATCGTCTTGGAAACTAAAAGAGGATGGTCAGCCTTATACTTTCAAGGAATTGAAAGAGGAGTTGATACCATATTTAGTTAAGATGAATTATACTCACGTGGAATTTCTGCCACTCATGGCTCACCCATTAGGGATGAGTTGGGGTTACCAGCTCATGGGTTACTTTGCTTTTGAGCATACTTATGGTACACCAGAAGAGTTTCAAGATTTTGTTGAAGCATGCCACCAGAATAATATCGGTGTCTTAGTGGACTGGGTCCCGGGTCACTATACACAAAATGACGATGCTTTGGCCTATTTTGATGGCACACCAACATTTGAATATCAAGATCACGATCGAGCTCATAATTATCGTTGGGGTGCGTTGAACTTTGACTTAGGAAAAAATCAAGTACAGTCATTCCTTATTTCAAGTGCTCTTTATTGGATTGAGAATTATCATATCGATGGTATCCGAGTGGATGCAGTTTCTAATATGCTCTATTTAGACTATGATGAGGGTCCATGGATGCCCAACAAGGATGGTGGTAATCGTAACTTGGAAGGTTACGGCTTCCTTCAAAAACTCAATCGTGAAATTAAAAAACGCTATCCAGACGTTATGATGGTTGCGGAAGAATCAACTGCAGCAACGCCAATCACACAACCTATTGAAGAAGGTGGTTTAGGCTTTGACTTCAAATGGAATATGGGGTGGATGAACGATATCTTAAGATTCTACGAGGAGGACCCTGTTTACCGTCAGTATGATTTCAATCTGATGACTTTCAGTTTCATGTATTGCTTCAATGAAAACTATGTTCTACCATTCTCACATGATGAGGTGGTACATGGTAAGAAGAGTATGATGCATAAGATGTGGGGCGACCGATACAATCAGTTTGCTGGTCTTCGTAACCTCTACGCTTATCAACTCTGTCACCCAGGTAAGAAATTGCTCTTCATGGGATCTGAATTTGGTCAATTCTTAGAGTGGAAACATGATTACCAACTTGAATGGGGAAATCTTGAAGATGATATGAACCAGAAGATGCAGGCCTTCACTAGTCATGTGAATGCTTTCTATAAGGATCACAAGTCTCTCTGGCAGATTGATGATTCTTACGATGGTATTGAGATTATTGATGCGGATAACCGTGCTGAAAGTGTTCTTTCTTTTATCCGTAAGGGTGATAAAGGTGATAAGGGGGATATCCTAGTCTGTGTCTTCAATCTTACTCCAGTGGAACGTAAAGACTTCACTATTGGCTTGCCAATTGCCGGTATTTACGAAGAAGTCCTTAACACTGAGATGGAAGAGTTCGGTGGTGTCTGGAAGGAAGGAAATCCTGATACCCGTACCCAAAAAGCGAAGTGGAAGGATTATGAAAATACTCTTAGCTTTACATTGCCAGCTCTTGGAGCAAGTATTTGGCGTGTTAAACGTCGCTTGAAATAAAGGTTAGATGTAAATGTGTACACGATTTGTTTTTCAGGGATGATAGAAAGAAAGTCGCGGTTGAAAGAAGCTTTTGGGCGCCCAAACTATTACTACACTGAGAAACCTACTTTAATTGTCATAATCAGTTTCGACTGATTGTCTCACATTCTTTTGAGGATGGAACTAAAAATCATGAGGGGGACTATTCATGAAAAATGAAATGTTGGCTTTGATCCTTGCTGGTGGGCAAGGAACTCGTCTTGGAAAATTGACCCAAAGTATTGCCAAACCAGCTGTTCAGTTTGGTGGACGCTACCGTATCATTGACTTTGGCTTGTCTAACTGTGCCAATTCAGGAATTAACAATGTAGGTGTCATTACACAGTATCAACCACTTGCTTTGAATAATCATATCGGTAATGGTTCAAGCTGGGGCTTGGATGGTGTTAACTCTGGTGTATCAATTCTTCAACCTTACTCAGCTAGCGAAGGTAATCGTTGGTTTGAAGGTACCAGCCACGCTATTTACCAAAACATTGACTATATCGATAGCATCAATCCTGAATATGTTTTGATTTTGTCTGGTGACCATATTTACAAGATGGACTATGACGATATGCTCCAATCTCACAAAGACAACAACGCAAGTCTTACAGTCGCCGTTCTAGATGTGCCACTTAAAGAAGCTAGCCGTTTCGGTATCATGAACACTGATGCTAATAACCGTATTGTTGAGTTCGAAGAAAAACCTGAAAATCCTAAATCTACGAAAGCATCAATGGGTATTTACATCTTTGACTGGAAACGTCTTCGTAATATGTTAGTTTCAGCTGAAAAGAACGCAGTTGGTATGTCAGACTTTGGTAAGAACGTTATCCCAGCTTATCTTAAAACAGGTGAAAGCGTCTTTGCTTATGAATTTGAAGGCTATTGGAAAGACGTAGGTACTATCGAATCCCTTTGGGAAGCGAACATGGAGTACATTTCTCCTGAAAATGCCTTGGATAGTCGTAACCGTCAATGGAAAATTTACTCACGAAACGTGATTGCTACACCAAACTTCTTTGGTGAACATGCTCATGTTGAAGATTCACTCGTTGTTGATGGCTGTTTGGTTGATGGAACGGTTAAACATTCTGTGCTTTCAACAAATGCACAAATTCGTGAAGGTGCAGTCGTTGAAGATTCAGTGATTATGAGTGGTGCAGTTATTGGTAAAGGTGCAAAAATTAAACGTGCTATTATCGGTGAAGGTGCACACGTTTCTGATGGTGTGGAAATTGACGGTACAGAAGAAGTGCAAGTCGTAGGATACAATGAAGTAGTGGGGGTACCAAAAGATGAAGATTGATAAATATTCTGCAATTCTAGGAAATACCGTAGGATTCCATGACATGGATGGCCTGACTGATCAACGTCCTATTGCCAGCCTACCATTTGGTGGAAAATATCGCCTCATCGACTTCCCGTTGTCTAACTTGGCTAATGCTGGTATCCGTAGCGTCTTCGGAATCTTCCAAAACGAAAACATCAGTTCTGTCTTCGACCATATTCGCTCAGGTCGTGAGTGGGGCTTGTCTACTCTCCTCAGCCACTACTATCTTGGTATCTACAATACTCCAGTTGATAGTTCAACTGTTGATAAAGAATACTATCGTCAAATTTTGACCTACCTTAAACGTTCAGGCTCAGATCAGACTGTAGCTCTTAATAGTGATGTTTTGGTCAACATTGATCTTAACCAAGTTTTCCACCTTCACAATGCAACAAAACAAAAAGTTACTGTAGTCTACAAAAAACTTCCTAAAGAACTCATTTCAGATGTAAACAGCATTTTGGATATTGATGAATCTGATAAAGTGCTTAAGCATGAGCTCTTCCAGGGTGGGGATAAAGAAGTTTACAATATGTCTATAGACATATTTGTCGTGGATACACGATTCTTGATTGAAAAATTGGAAGAAGAAGCTGCTAAAGAAGAGCCACGTAAGCTTCGTTATGTGCTTCGTGATTTAGCAGTTGCTGAGAATGCTTTTGCTTACGAGCACACTGGTTACCTTTCAAATATCCACTCAGTGAAAGCGTACTTTGATGCCAACTTGGATATGTTGGAATCACAAAAATTCTATTCACTTTTTGCACCAAACCAAAAAGTTTATACAAAAGTTAAAAATGAAGAGCCAACATATTATGCAGACTCTTCTGAAGTTAAGGTTTCACAATTTGCATCTGGTTCGATCGTACGAGGGAAAGTTGAAAACTCAGTGATTTCACGTAATGTTGACTTATCTGAAGGATCTAGTATTAACCATTCGATTATATTCCCACGTGTTAAAGTTGCTAAAGGTGCAACAGTTAAATATGCTATTGTGGATAAAGATGTTGAAATCGCTGAAGGTGTTACGATTCGCGGTACAGAAAACAATCCAGTTGTCATCAAAAAAGGTAGCGTTGTAACAGAGGATATTGTACGATGAAAATTTTATTTGTAGCAGCAGAGGGGGCACCTTTTGCTAAAACTGGCGGTTTGGGTGACGTTATCGGTGCTCTTCCTAAATCTCTAGTCAAAAATGATCACGAAGTTGCCGTAATTCTACCATATTATGATGTGGTTTCGGCTAAATTTGGCAATCAAGTTGAAGACCTTGGCTTCTTCTATACAAATGTTGGTTGGCGTCGTCAATATGCCGGTATTAAGAAAATTGTCCGTGATGGTGTGACCTTCTTCTTCATTGATAATGAGCAGTATTTCAACCGAGGTACGGTATATGGTGAGTGGGATGATGGTGAGCGTTTTGGCTTCTTCCAAATGGCCGCCCTTGAGTTGATGGAAAAAGTAGACTTTATTCCAGACATTCTCCATGTTCATGACTATCACACAGCCATGATTCCATTCCTTCTTAAGGAAAAATACCATTGGATTCAAGCTTACCAAGGTATTAAGACGGTCTTCACTATCCATAATATTGAATTCCAAGGTCAATTTGACAGTGGTATGCTTGGGGAAATCTTCGGTGTTGGTTACGAGCGTTATGCAGACGGTACGCTCCGTTGGAATGACTGCCTCAACTGGATGAAAGCCGCGGTTCTTTACGCAGATCGTGTCACAACAGTTTCTCCATCTTATGCTGGTGAAATTCAAACACCTGAATTTGGTAAAGGTCTTGATCAAATCATGCGCATGGAATCTGGTAAGTTGTCTGGTATTGTTAATGGTATCGATACAGACCTCCTTGATCCAGAAACAGATACTCACATTCCTTATCATTTCTCGGTGGATGATTTATCAGGTAAAGCCCAAGACAAGGCAGCTCTTCAAGAGCGTGTTGGCCTCCCAGTTCGTGAAGATGTTCCATTGATTGGTATTGTATCACGTTTGACAGACCAAAAAGGTTTCGATTTGGTGGTTAACGAACTTCACAATATTTTGCAACATGACGTCCAGATTGTTCTTTTGGGTACTGGTTACAGCGACTATGAGAATTCTTTCTCTTGGTTTGGTCATGCTTACCCAGAAAAAATGTCTGCCAACATTACCTTCAACCTAGAGTTGGCTCAACAAATTTATGCTGGTTGTGACATTTTCCTTATGCCTTCAGCTTTTGAACCATGTGGGCTCTCACAAATGATGTCTATGCGTTATGGTACCTTGCCAGTGGTTAGTGAGGTTGGTGGTCTTCGTGATACTGTTGAACCTTTCAACCCTGTAACGGGATCAGGTACAGGATTCTCATTTGGCAACTTTTCAGGTTACTGGATGGTTAAAACCCTTGAAAAAGCTCTCGATGTGTACAAAAATAATGCTGATTCTTGGAAACAACTCCAGCACAATGCTATGACTCGTGATTTCTCATGGGATACAGCAAGTTTGGCATATGTTGATTTGTATAAACAATTAGTGTAATCCAAAGGTAACTTTTCTCGAAAGGGAAAAGTTATCTTCATGTAAAAAAGTTTGAAAGCGCTGTAACTGCAGTTGAAAAAAAACAAGATAGTCGCCCAAATCTTGTTGCTAAAGCAAATGAGAGAGGCGCTATCTAGAAGTATAACTCTCATTATGTTATCATTAATTTAATTTTTTTGACATTTTTTGTAAATAAAGATGCAGAAACTGAGGTTTCTAATCTTGACTTTCAAGTTTTGGAAGTTTTAAAGAAATTTCCAGTTCCCTTTTATCTTAATATTCACTCTATAAGATGTGTATCAAAGGTATAGAAGTATAAGAAAGGATTTCTATGCAATTCGAAAATTTAACAAAAGAACAATTTATCCGTGATTTTAAAGATACGCTCCATCAAGAACAGTTGATTAGAGTGTCTAAGGCTACACCAACCGAAATTTTCACAGCCTTGGCTGGTTTGATTCGTAAGTATTACACTGACACATGGATTGAACGTAAGCATGCACTTTCAGACAATCAAGAAAAGATTGCTTTCTACTTCTCAATCGAATTCCTTCCAGGTCGTATGTTGGAAACTAACCTCCTCAACCTAGGTATTCTTGACCTTGTTAAAGAAGGTTTCGCAGAACTTGATATCGACTTCCGCGAAGTAGTAGAAGCTGAGCATGACATGGCACTTGGTAATGGTGGTCTTGGTCGTTTGGCTGCTGCCTTCATGGATTCGCTTTCGACTACTGGTTACCCAGGTTTTGGTAATGGTCTTCGTTACCGTTATGGACTTTTCAAACAACGTATTGTTGATGGTTATCAAGTTGAATTGCCAGATGGTTGGTTTGGCTCAACAGGGAATGTTTGGGAAACACGTAAAGACCATGATATCGTTGATGTGAAACTCTTCGGTGATGTTGTCCTTGAAAGCAATGAAGATGGTCGTTTTGTTCCAACTTATAAGAACGCTCAAGTCCTTCGTGCCGTACCTTACGATGTGCCACAAATTGGTTACCAAAATGGTGTGATTAACAACCTTCGCCTTTGGGATGTTGAAATTCCTGAAGAATATGAGTTGGATTACCCAACATTGGAAGCTCGCCGTCGTGTGAAAGCTATTACAGCCATTCTTTATCCAGATGATTCAACGATTGAAGGTAAAGAATTGCGTTTGGTTCAAGAGTATTTCATGACAAGTGCAGGTCTCCAAACCATTATCAAATCTTACCTCAAGATGGGCTTGCCATTGAAAGATATCCACGAAAAGGTGTCTGTTCACATCAATGATACTCACCCTGCGGTAGCACCAGCTGAATTTATGCGTCTCCTCCTTGATGAATACGGTCTTTCATGGGAAGATGCTTGGAATGCGACTGTTAAGACAATGAGCTACACTAACCACACAATCCTTCAAGAAGCCCTTGAAAGATGGGATCAACAGCTCTTCAAACGTGTTCTTCCACGTGTTTACCAAATTATTTTGGAAATCGACAACCGTTATGTAGCTGAAATGGCTGGATGTGGTGTTGTTGCAGATGTTATCGAACGCACACGTATCGTTAAGGATAACCAAGTACATATGGCTAATTTGGCTATCATTGGTGGTCATTCAGTCAACGGGGTTGCCAAACTCCACACAGAACTTCTTAAAGAAGATACGCTTCACGACTTCTACAATATTTATCCTGAAAAATTCAATAACAAGACAAATGGTATCGTTCCACGACGTTGGACACAAATTGCAGCTCCAGAACTTTCAGCAGCAATTGATGATGTGATTGGTGACGGTTGGCGTAACGACATCCATGAGCTTGAAAATCTTACAACTTACTTGGATGACAAGGAAGTCTTGAACCAGTTCTATCAAGTTAAGAAGACTGCTAAACAACGTTTGGCAGATTACATCAAGGAAACTACAGGAGTAGAAGTGTCAACAGATGCTATCTTTGATGTTCAAGTGAAACGTCTTCACGCTTACAAACGTCAATTGCTTAACCTTCTTCACATCATCAAACTTTATTGGGATCTTAAAGATAACCCAGATAAAGACATGCTACCACGTGTATTCATCTTTGGTGCCAAAGCTGCACCTGGTTATCACTTCGCAAAATCAGTTATCAAACTCATCAACGAGGTTGCCAATCTTGTTAACAATGATGAAAGTCTTCAAGGCAAACTTAAAGTAGTCTTCCTAGAAAACTACCGTGTAAGCCTTGCAGAACTTATCATTCCAGCAGCAGATGTCTCTGAACAAATTTCATTGGCTTCTAAAGAGGCCTCTGGTACTTCAAACATGAAATTCATGATGACTGGTGCTATTACCTTGGCAACACTTGACGGTGCCAACATTGAAATCAAGGACGAAGTTGGCGATGAGAATGTTGTTATCTTCGGTATGGACAAGGACGAAGTTTATGAACACTATGCACGTCACGATTATTATTCTCGTGCAGTTTATGAAAATAACCCAGTCATTCGTCGTGTTGTTGATACCTTTGTTAACGGTACGATTCCAAATGCTCAAGCTGAAGGTACTGAAATTTACGAAGCCCTCATCACACACAACGATGAATACTTCCTCTTGGAAGACTTCGCTGCTTATGTAGAAGCTCAAGAGAAAATCGATGCCCTTTATCGTGATCATGACAAGTGGGCACGTATGAGCTTGGCTAATATTGCTAAATCTCATAAGTTCACTTCAGATGATACGATTACAGAGTACGCTAAAGAAATTTGGGAATTGAAAAAATAGGCGATAGCTTATGAATCATAAAAAGGCAACGACTAGGAATAGTCGTTGTTTTTTTTACTTTTTAAGAAGAAAGACAATATGGGATCCAGGCAGCATTTATAAAATGCAGTAGGAGTTTACCCGTAGATCTATCTTAGCCCTTGAAACTTGCACTTGCATATCAAGGTGTTATAATGACCTATAGGTATAAGTATCAAAAAGGGGGAAAATTTATGGCTTTACGTAGCCAATTAATTACCAAAGAGTTTCCAGAATTAGATAGGGTAGAGCGATTAAACAACGAGGCCTTTCCAGAAGAAGAACGTATTCCTTTGAGTGAGTTCTTACAACTAGATGGCCGTGATGATTATCATTTCTTTGCTTTTTACGATGAAGATGAATTTGTTGGCTTTGCTTCAGTTCTCTACAATGCCAAAGTTTTTTATGTAAGTTTCTTTGCCATTGTCCCTCAAATGCGGAGTCATGGCTACGGAAGTGAGATTATTGATAAACTGGTGGACTTTTATGGACCATCGCGTTCTATGGTCTTGGAAGTAGAGCGCTTGGATGAACCCAATGACAATCCTGAGCAACGTGCGGCGCGTTGGGATTTCTATAAGCGTAATGGTTTTAAGACTTCCAATGCCTTTTTGGAATATGAGGGCTTAAGCTTTGAAATTCTCTATCGTGGCGATCACTTTGACGAAGAAGCCTACAGAGAGATATTTCATAAGCTTCAGGAAAATGCTTATTTTGACTTCAGTATTAAACATCGTTGCTTGAGTGATTTATAAAAAATTGAGTTAAACAGGTACTATTTGGCCTGTTTTTTCATTTGTTTTCAACGTTTGCCAATCGTTTTCAGAATATTTTGTCGTCCTATGCTATAATGGAGGTACTATGAAGAAAGTAATTTTACAGTATTTGGCAAGTGCCCTGGCTGTAATCCTCATACTTGGTCTTGTGGTTTTCAATCGACAGCGAAATGACTCTTTGGTAAAGAAGGTCAAAGACCCTGAGATTTCCTATATCTATCAGGATTCTTTGGAAAATATAGATAGACTGGCACTTAGTCAGGCTGGGGTTATCCAATCTTATCAACTCGATGCTTTGTCTGTTAGGAAGGAGGACGGGAAGATTCATCTCGTTCTCCATATCAATCATTCCTATGATATGCAGGTAAATCTTGTCCTAAAGGCAGATATCTACGGTGATTTATCTGTGGTTCAAGCGACGCCATCAAAGGCTTTAAAGCTGGCCTTGGAGGACGAGTCTTATCAGAAACGGTTGACCTTAATTTCCCAAAAGGCAGATGCCATTATAACTCGAGATCACTGGGATCAAGGCATTAAACCGGCCTATGTGGCTCAGGTCAGAAGTAAGATGAAGAAGACTTCTTTGAACCAGTTGGATAAGGTTCTGCAAAAAATCGATCAAGAAAGTAAGGAAGTGGGCTCAGATACCTATACAGCCTTTTTCCAAGCTTCTAAACTCCCTAATCATGACAAGATCAATTTGGTTATGGAGCACATGCAGGTTTATGTGGACAAGTACCAGTTCCTCCAGTTAGGGAAGTCAGGTTATAAATTTTCCAAGAAACTAGAGCCAACCAGTTCTTTTTACAGTTACTTCCGCGAAGCTATTATGGAGACTTATCAGACGGATTTAGGACTGGGCGAGGATGAGTTGGGCATCAAGCTCCATCTTTTTAGGTCTTGGATTGATAAGCAGTCTATGGACTATATTAGGACCAACTACAAGGGCAAGACTGATTTAGACAAGCTTCTGGCTTACAGCAAGGACAAGAAGATTCATCTGGATTACACGACAGGTGCTTCCTACCATAATCGAAGCTTGGGAGACTTTACCTATCCGCAGAACATGAAAATTCAGCTACCTCAGACCAGTGTCATGGGCCCTTACGGAGTTAGCAATTCCCGTTTTATTGAGTTTATTGTCAATATGGATACAGGGAGATTTATTTCTGAGTGGAATGTCTACAAGAAAAGGAAAGACGGGAGCATCGACTCTAATCCTAAGCATTACAAGATTGAAGACGGTGCTGACATTGCCGATACGGACTCTGCTAACTATGGGCTGTCTAAGGGCTTGAATGCTGACCTACCAGCCTATCTCAATAATAGCCATACCTATCTCGACGTTCGTCACCCTGCTGACAATGCAATTAGACGCAAGATGGTCAGGAAGTGGAAAAATGCCAAGAATGTCTTAAACGGTGGGCGCTATGCTGATATTGTTAAAAAAGGAGGCTTGAAAGACCTTGAAACATGGAGACAAGTTAAAGCTGAAGACCGGCTCCAGGTCTACAATGCTTACCTTGATTATATTCGCTCTCATCTTGTGCTTAATGGGTTTGACAGCTTTTACCAAGAAACCTACAAGTCCCAAGGTGGAGACAAAAAAGACTGGAACCCTTGATAGTGTTCTTGTCGCTAAAAATTTCTATCGTGTAAGGGATGCCTATGCCATCAAGCTCTACGGGCAGGATGAGGGGATGTCCTTTGATGTGGCTGGCCAAAGACTTTTTGGATCAAACATTGCTATTAAGGATGGCTTACTATATGGTTCCAGTCTTGGGGATTTAACCATTGAGGCTTATTTTCAAGGAGAGGTGTCCTACCTCTTAGAGGCTACCCAGAAGCTCCCAGTAGACAAAAATCGCATAAAAGCTAATCACTATAGTCAGGATATTGTTCTGAATAAGGTCTGGTCTAGTCTGGAAGGCCAAGAGACCTCCAACAGTATCATCACTCAGTTTCAGGATAAGACCTTACTCAGGCTGCGCATCAGCTACAACAAAGAGTTTCTTCCCACAAAGATTCAAGGTTTCTACAATAGTCAGACCTTTAATGGCTGGCGGGATCTCTTTTACATAGATTATCCTTATAGTGATCAGGAAGCCTTCAATCAGGCTCAAGATGCCTACATACAACACATCCAGTACATGGAAACTCATCCTGAGGAAGAAGCAGGAGAGTTTGGTTAATAAAGCAAAATCACCTTTATCTCGAGATAAAGGTGATTTGTTTGCTCCTAAGATTTAAGTTTTAGTTTTTATTTGTGGCAACTTCTGGAAAAAGTTTATCTAGGATTTTAGGAGTGATAGCTTGGCCAGGACCTTCAGCACAGTAGGTGTGCATATACATCGAAGGGTTAAAGTTGAGCTCAATGCAGGTGCAATGAGGATTTTCCTTGCTAGCAGGTTGGGTTTTATCTGGAATAATGAGGTCAACCCCACAAGCCCAAGCGCCCATGCTAGTTGCCATAGCTGCAGCCAGTTCTTGGTAAGAGGAATCCATAGTCTCAGTGACATCAATAGAGTCACCACCCGTAGAAATGTTAGAGTTACGGCGTAGATTGACCTTTTTCCCTTCTGGGAGAATATCATCAGGTGCATAACCTTGCTGAGTTAACATTAATTGTTCGATATCTCCTAGCTCGATGATTTCAAGTGGTGAGCGGTGATCACGTCCTCGCAATGGATTGGCATTTTTCTGAGTGACCAATTCACGAATGGTGTGTTTGCCATCACCGACAACATTGGCAGCGACACGAAGGAGGACAGCCTCACAACGCCCATCCAAGATGAAGAAACGGTATTCGGTTCCTGGGATAAATTCTTCCACAAGAACAGCTGTATCTTCTGCAAAGGCAATTTCGAGCGCTTTCTTATAGTTCTCAAGGCTGGTAGGCTCTTGGAAAATAGAAATTCCCAGACCAAAGTTGGTTGATTTTGGTTTGACTACAATTTGCTTTTCCTTGATAAGAGGGTAGTAGGCAAGCCCTTGCTCCAGACTGGTAAATTCGTCGCCAGTAGGAACAGGGAAGCCGGCATCAGCCAGGATTTTTTTGGTCACGGTTTTATTAGCCATGGCAAGAGGTACTACATAGTTGTCTTTTGAGGTCATGTTACCATTTTTGACGTACTCCACATGATCTTTATGCCAGAGTTTAAGGAACTGATCCTGCTCATCCAAAATCTCAAAATGAATCCCCTTTTGAATGGCATCAAAGAGTAGCATCTGAGTAGAAAGTTCCATCTCCTTATAACCCTTAAGAGTATAGTGGGCAGTCCAGTCGTAATCATGATAGGCAAGAGCCTTGTCGAGGGCAAAGTCAGCAAGGGACTTGTCTTTGATATGAGGCAAGAGTTGGGCTGCTAGTGTCTGACTAGGATCAGCAAAGGCATCTTTAACTTGTTTGACCAAACCTTGATGATAGTCACCTAGTCCAAAATGTTGCACCAGTTGATCTAGAGCCGTCGTAATGTTTTGAGTTTCAGCTTCAGAAGGTAGAGGCTCTAAAGGATGAGAAAGGGCGATTTTTTCATTTAGCGCGTGACCTTGAGCTAGAGCCTGATCAACATTTTCAGGGGCATCCATCCAGAGGAAGGCTAGCAGGAGCAGATGTACGGTATCCATGGTAGTTTGGCTAATACCGATACGCTCAAAGGGGTTAAGGTCGAAGTTACGGAATTCCAGATAGGTGATTCCTTTGTCAAGGAAGGAGCGATTTACTTTTTGTCCACGGAAACGAACAGCCGAGTAAAATTCCTTCTCCGCAATCAAATCTCCTTGTTCGATATAGTTTTCGATGGCAGAGACATAATCTTCGAGGCTTGCAAAAGATACTCGGATTTCTTCCTTATTGACATAACCATGGTCACTGTTACGGAAGGAACGAACGAGTTCTGGCACTTCTTGGTCGAAGAAGCCTTGCTCAGCAACAGGTGCAGCACCAAAGAGATAGGTAATCACCCAACGGTAGCGCAAATAGTTCTGAGCCAGCTTAAGATAGAGGGCATTTTTGAAAGCAATCATATCAGTCTGGTCACTTTCTTTGAATAGGGCCTCAACCAAATCTTTCCCTAGTTCCATATTATAGTGGATACCTGAGATAGCTTGAAGTTTAGTTCCGTATTTTTCGGCCAAGTAGCTACGATAATGGCGTTCGAATTCATTTTCCAGTTGGGCGACTTGGATTTCTTGGGCCTTGATACGAGGTGGCATGGACAAGGGCCAGAGAAGTTCATCTTTACTGATGGAACGTCCAGCTACATCGGTAATGGCTCCAAGAAAACGACGAGCCTCAGTGGTAGATTTAGCAACTGGTGTGATGAACTCCATTTGAAACTCACAAAAGTCAGTCTGAATATGGGGGTGGAAACTTCGAGCTCCTAGGCAAGAAGGGTGAGGCGTATGTGCTAATTTTCCCTGTCTATCGACACGAAGACTTTCGCGCTCAATCCCAAAGTTTGCTTGAAGGATAGGGCTGGTAGGCTCCAGCTTTTGAAGCAGTTGATTTATAGTCATAGAGTCACCTTTTCATCTAATGTTAGTGTTAGTCTATTAT
>ERZ1034915.713-NODE-713-length-21489-cov-30.369506_pt1 | contig 21489 bp, 23 predicted proteins | sample MGYA00520592_ERZ1034915 | MGnify/ENA primary metagenome ERZ1034915 (study PRJEB33766, sample SAMN09781787) | gut metagenome | biome: gut microbiome | host: Homo sapiens | place: Madagascar | study: EMG produced TPA metagenomics assembly of the PRJNA485056 data... | reverse complement strand
TTTATGAGAATCCTGATTTGTTAGGAGAACACGGTGGAAGAAACAAAATTTAGAGCTTGGACAGAAGAAGGCGAAGTGATGTATTACGATGTCTATCCTTTCAAAGACGATACTTTATTGCTAAGTTATGACGAAATTTCTTTTGATGAAGTGCCAGCAAGCGATTTCATCCTCATGCAATCAACAGGACTTAAAGATAAAAATGACAAAGAAATTTATGAAGGAGATATTATTAAATACAAAAAATATAATTATGGGTTCACTTATACTAATGCTGTAGGTTATGGTACGGTCGGTTTAATAAAGAATAATGATAAGATAGGTCTTATCTCTACTTTTGCAGGTATGAGTATAGAAAACATTGATCTTAGTTCTGTTAAGGTAGTAGGTAATATCTATGAAAACCCAGAACTGTTTGAAAAGAGAGCTGTGTGAGTATCCGAAAAAATTCGTGAGTAGCTGAATTTCAGCAAAAGCAGTGGTCACAATGGTTGTAAAGGCTGTTCGATTCAGTCTGTGACTATACACCAAAAAATTAAAATAGAAATGAGGAACTCCAAAAAAGTATATTTTCCAAGCGAGCGTGGTGTAATTCGCAGTGCTGACAACGGTAATTCATGAGGCGTTCAACTCGTCTCGTCGGTATAAGGCTAGGAAGAAAAAATAAAAAAGAAAGCAGGCCTATGACGAGCGCTCCCTAGTCGGTGCTCTGAGGACTTTAAATTTTTTCTAGATCCATGGAAATGGCTCGTTACTAAGGTATTCTCTAAAACCTTAGATTTTCCAGAAGATTCGCGGATAGACTATTGGGAACAGTCGTTTTCGCAAAAGGGCTGCAGGTGGTTCGAATCCATTTGCAGTCGTTAAACCAGAAATTAAAAAACGGAAATAGAGGTGGTTAAAGCACTCCTTCTTACAACTTTAATCATCACAAAAATTAGTACATCGCTAGTGAGTTTATCTGGTTGCTTGCTAGCAAAGTAATTAGCGAAATAAAAAAGAAACGAGGATAATACTATTTTCTTTAAACGTGCTCGACAATTTATCGCTAGACTTGAAAGCACAAAAAAAGTCCTGCTTGCGCAAGACTTCATCGATATTAAACAGTTACCTATATTATAACATATCGAAGGAGAAAAGACGTGAGCAGGATTAAAACTAAAGCAGATTATATTTTAGAAGAACTTAGATTAATTCCTAAGATGATTAAGCAATTGAAATTAGATATCGAGAATACTAGAAGCTCATTGATCACGTCTCCGCAATGGTCAGACATGAAAGTGAGTGGAGGTGTTAGACGTACACAGACAGACAAGAATGTTTCAATCATTGACGCATCTGATTACGGGCTAGCAGAGATTGACTGCTTAGTTAAACGGCGTGAAGAAATTATTGGCGTTATTATGCAAATACCTGACAGTGCACAGCGTCATGTACTGCTAACCACTTATCTCAATTGTCAAACGTTTGACGAAGCTATTGATAAATTGGAACTTAATAGGAACAAATATTACACTATCAAAGCAAAAGCTGTAAAAAGTCTGAACATTATACTAAATCAATACGAAAACATACTGGAATAGTACAAAGTAATACTCACAAATACAATCTGTCATACTAAAATAGTAGTATGAAATAATGACGAGGGGAGCTAAAAGGTAGCTCCTTTTGTTATGCAAAAAAGGAAAAGGAATATGAAACCACAGAAGCTTACTGTCGTTGGTGGGAAGCGAAAGCAAGTAGACTTTGATAGTCGAAGCGAAGAGTACAAGAACTATAATAAGACAAGATGGAACTATGATAAGAAGCTGACAAGATTCTATAATAGTTCTGCTTGGAGAAGTACAAGTAAGTTAGTATTGCTTCGTGATGATTATGTCTGCCAAATGTGCGGAGGAGAAGCGACGATGGTCGACCACATAATTCCAATTAAAAGGGATTGGAATCGAAGATTGGATCTTGACAATCTTCAAGCGAGTTGTAAAGCATGCAACGATGCTAAAGCTAATCGTGAGAATTATGGCAAAAAATAGCATAGAAAAGGCGAACTATTCTACCTATAGTAGGCGCAGGGTGAGATAAATGTTCGGAAATACCCCTAAATTTTTATCGGGGCACTGTATTGTTCGGATATAACAACGCCGCCCTCTTCCGTGCACAATTTTCCCTTTTTAAAATTTTTGCAGTCTGAAAATTTCAATGTAAAGGAGGTGTAAAGCTTGGGACGAAAGTTGAAGGTAGTTGAAAATAACAAAAAACATTTGACTAAAGCTGAAAAAGCTGTACGTGTCGAAATCCAAAAATCAGCTGGTGACGGTTTGATTGAGTTACAACTAACACCTCCTAAGCACTTAGGAGAAATAGCGAAAATTGAATATGCTCGTATCGTTGAAGATTTAAAAAGTTTGCCAGTTCGTGATTTGGATAGAGCGATTTTAGAAAATTATTGCACATGGTACGGTATATATGTCGAAGCAATTCAAAAAGTAAATGAAATAGGTATTTCTGTTTTTAGCGAAGATAAAGGTATGTGGATTCAGAATCCATTGGTTGTTACGCTTGAAAAAGCGACAAACAATATTAAATCGTGCGCAGCACAGTTAGGTTTGACTGTCGACAGTCGCATGAAGATGTATGTACCTAAGACAGAAGAAAAGAAAGACGGTATATTTGATAAATTTGGAGGATAATATGGAGTTTCTTATACTTACTAATGCAGTTACTGAAGATTATATAAAACAGATTGAAAGAATAGGAATGATAATTATTCCAAAATCTAAAATTGTTAAAGTGTCAGAACGCACGGATTATTATAAGTCTGATAGTTGTTGGGAAAGTCGAATTACTGTTCTCTACAATACAGGCTATGAAGAATATTTGGTAACAGAAACACTCGATGAAATATATGACATGTTGAAATAAGCGGAGGTGAACGGAAAATGAAGCGAGTAAAAGAATTCTCTATTAAAATAACAGAAGGCGATAGCTGTCCAATTGTGAAAATAGACGGAGAAGAAGTGCCCCACATTGCTAAAGTAAAATTTTGCTTCGAATCCGAAAACGCAATTGATGCACCGTGGGAAAATGGATTCTTTATTGAATTTTTTGACATTAATGATGGTAGAGGATTCAAAAGAACTCTTGGACAGTCGTTCCGTATTTAAAAAAGAGAGGAGGTAATCAAAATAGCTTACGATTATTTGGAGATTAATGAGCAGTACAAAGATACTGCTTTTTATTATGCTCTCGATGTGGTCGAAGGAAATGTTAAAGCTTGTCAGAAAGTAATCAAAGCTTGTCAAAGGCATTTGGATGATTTAAAAAACATCAGCAATTCTAATTTTGAATTTGATTATTTCCCAGAGAAAGCCCAAAACACTATCGACTTTCTAGAAATCTTGCCAGATGTTAAAACAGGCAAAACTTATCCGCTTGCAAGGTTTCAAAAATTCATCATCTCCAGCTTGTATGGTTGGCGCAAGAAAAAAGACCATTCTGTCAGACGCTTTCGCAAAGCTATGGTTTCGGTTGCTCGTAAGAATGGGAAAACCATTTTAATCGCTGGTATTTTGCTATATGAGTTTTTATTTGGCAAGAACCCTGCATTAAGTCGTCAGTTGTTCTGTACGGCTAATGACCGTACGCAGGCTAGAATTGCTTGGGCAATGGCTAAGAAACAGTTAAAGGCTCTTAGAACCAAGGATAAGGACATCTTCAAAGCGACCAAGATTGTGCGAGACGAGCTAATAAATAAGCGAGATGAATCATACATCAGAGCGCTAAGTCGAGATACTGGTGCCGTCGATGGTTTTGAACCATACGTTGGCGTACTGGATGAGTACGCTGCAAGCAAAACAAATGAAATGATTGAACTTTTGGAATCTGGTCAAGGTCAGCTTGATAATCCATTAATTCTTATCATTTCGACAGCTGGTCTAGATTTGAATGTGCCAATGTACACCATTGAATATAAGTACGCTGCTAAGATTTTAGATAAAAAAACAGTTGATGATTCGTATTTTGCGTTCATTTCCGAACAAGATGACGAGAAAGAAATTGCTGACGAAAGCAATTGGATTAAGTCAAATCCTATTTTGGAAGTGCCAGCGTTGTATGAAAAAATCATGGATTATTTGCGAAAAAGGCGTAAAACTTCGCTTGAAACGGGTGAAATTAACAAAGTTTTGGTTAAAAATTTCAACATGTGGCGTCAATCTAGCGAAGCCTCTTACATGGATAAACAAACGTGGGAAGATGCACTTATTGATAAGCCAGATACGACTGGCAGACGCGTCTGGATAGGCGTAGACGTTGGTCATTCAAGCGACTTGTTTTCAATCAGCACAATGGCAATGATGGATGATTATTGGTTTGCTGATAGTTTTTCTTTTATCGCTACTAAATATGGATTAATAGCGAAAGAAAAACGAGATGGTGTTTCTTATACGAACTTAGAGCGTATAGGCGAATGTGAAATCACTACTCTTAAATCTGGTGTCATTGATAACGAGCGAGTCATGGAAAAACTTGAAGAAATGGTTATTGAAAACGATTGGGAAGTTCAAGGAATCTATTTTGACCCTTATCAATACGGCGCTTTATTAACTATGATTGAGAAACGACACCCAGAATGGACACAAGTCCAAATTCCACAAACAACGATGGTCTTGAATATGCCGACGAAGCAGTTTAGAGATGACGTCAAAACTGGGAAAATTAAACATTCGGGCAATAAGTTACTTACAATGGCTGTTAATAATGCTTATACACGAGTTGATAACAACGGTATGCGTATTGATAAGAATAAAAACAGCAATAAAATTGACCCGCTCGATGCACTTTTAGATGCATACGCAGCTTGCTACCTTGAATCATTCGACGGCGCAGGTTATTGGACTGACGAAAAAATCTTTGAAAATGGAGGTCTGTTTTGAAATTTTTAAAAAATAACATTCATACATTACTACTACTAACGGGCTTTGGCTTGATTGATTATTCATTTTTTAGATTGGATTTAACAGCTGGCTTTATGTGTTTGGGTTTGATGTGTACATTTTTAGGTTTATACATTGATAAAACCATGCGCTAGAAAGGAGGTGAGAAAATGAGCTTTTTTCAGTCGTTAGGAGATTCAAAGCTTTCCTATGACGATTATGTTTCCTCGGTATTGTCTGGTAATGATAGCGCGCAGTATGTCGGAGTTTCTGCATTAAAAAATAGCGACGTACTGACAGCAACATCAATTATTGCTGGTGATATTGCCAGATTTCCGTTAATCAAGAAAAACATCAATGGCGACATCATTCAAGACGAGGACATCAATTATCTGTTGAATGTAAAATCGACTGGCAATGATTCAGCTCGAACGTGGAAATTCGCGATGGCCGTCAATACGATTTTGACAGGTAACTCCTATAGTCGTATTTTGAGAGACCCACGAACTGGCAAAGCGTTGCAATTTCAGTTTTATAAACCGTCTGAAACTCGTGTAGAGGAATTAGATAGCCACGAACTTATCTACACTTTCGTTGACAGTTTGACAGGTAAAGAGGTTGCTTGCGGAGCTGATGATGTTATTCATTGGAAATTCTTTAGCCATGACACAATTTTAGGGCGTTCTCCGCTGCTGTCTTTAGGTGATGAAATTAGTTTGCAAAACAGCGGCACAAGTACGCTTTTAAAATTCTTTAAAGACGGTTTCTCAAGCGGTATTTTGAAAATGGAAGGCAGTATGTTGAGCGGTGAAGCTCGCAAGAAAGCTCGTGAAGAATTCGAGAAAATGCGAGAAGGAGCAAAAGGTGGTAGTCCTCTAGTATTTGATAACACAATGACCTACGAACCATTAGAAATCGATACGAATGTTCTGCAATTGATTTCAAGTAACAACTTTTCAACAGCTCAAATTGCTAAAGCTTTGCGCATACCTAGCTATAAATTAGGTGTAAATAGCCCTAATCAGTCCGTAGCGCAGCTTACTGAAGACTATGTTACAAATGACTTGCCGTTCTATTTTGACGCGATAACGAGCGAATTAGGACTTAAAATCTTTAGTCCACGAGATAGGCGAAAATGCCGGCTTGAATTTGATACACGTAGTGTAACAGGTCGAAATGTTGATGAGATTGTTAAACTTGTCAATAATACGCTATTGACACCAAATCAAGGGCTTATCGAGCTTGGCAAACAGCCGTCTGATAATCCAGATATGGATAGGTATCAAACGAGCCTTAATTACGTGTTCTTGGATAAGAAAGAAGAATATCAATCGTTGAAAGGGGGTGAGGAGAATGCCGAAACGAATTCAGATGAGGGGTCCGCTAATTCCGAATAATAGTCAAGAAGCTTATGATTATTTTGGAATGGAAGCGACAAGTGCTAAATCAATCGCTGAAGCACTTCCAGAAGACGGTTCAGACGTTGTAATTGAAGTCAATTCAAACGGTGGTTTGGTGACAGTAGGCAGCGACATCTATACAACTTTAAAAAACTATTCTGGACACGTAACCGCTGAAGTGACTGGAATGGCTGCAAGTGCTTGTAGTGTTGCGATTATGGGCGCTGACAAGGTTGTTATCAGTCCAACAGCTCAAATTATGATTCACAAAGCGCTGCTTAATTACGTCTCTGGTAATAGTGACGACCTTGAATCAGCAGCAAACGCTTTGAAAGCTAGCGATAAATGCATTATTAATGCTTACAAAGCTAAAACTGGTTTGAGTGAAAATGAATTGCTTGAGCTCATGAAAAACGAAACGTATATGAGTGCTGATGAAGCTATTGAAAAAGGTTTTGCTGACGAAGTAATGACATTTGACGAACAGCAGGCAGTTGCAAGCATTGGCAATGGACTGTTACCACAAGCAGTTATTGACGACTATTTCGCAAATCATGACAACAAGCGAAAACAAGAAATTGAAGCTATGAAGCGTGAAATCGAAAAAGAAGAAATTTTACAAGGACTTTAAGTCCTTTTTATTTTGCACAAAAAAAGGAGAAAAAACTATATGTTTGATGAAAAAATCAAAGAATTAAAAGCATCTATCAACTCGCTTTCAATTACTATCGCTGATAAAACAGCGCAGGTTAAAAACGCTCTTGAAGCTGATGACCTTGAAAAAGCTCGTACAATCAAAAACGAAATTGACACAGCTAAAGAAGAATTAAAAACAGCTAAAGCCGACCTTGAATTATTCGAAGCTACTAAAGTTTCTGGTGGCGCTGAAAACAAAACAGGTCGTGAAATTGAAACAGATGACATGACTTATCGTGATAAAGTTAACGCATTCTTGCATTCAAAAGGTGCTGTTATTAACGAAGGGCTTCGTTTTGACGGCAAAGATGAAGTGCTTATCGCAATGAACGAAATTACACCAACAACTGACGGTGTTAAGAAAACAGACACTACTAAAGTTACTAGCGAAGAACTTGTAACAACTCCAATCCGTGAAATCAAGACGACTGTTGACTTGAAACCATTCACAACAATTTATCCAGCTAAAAAAGCTTCTGGTAAATATCCAATTTTGAAAAAAGCGACATCAAAAATGGTTAGCGTTGCTGAATTGGAGAAAAACCCAGCTCTTGCTAAACCAGAATTTGAACAAGTAGATTGGACTGTTGAAACTTATCGTGGAGCTATTCCAGTTTCACAAGAATCTGTTGACGATGCAGATGTTGATTTGATTAGCATTGTTGCTGAAACAGTCGGTCAAATTAAAGTCAACACAACTAATGCAGCTATTGCTGACGTACTTAAATCATTTACAGCTAAAACAGTAGCAAACGTTGATGACATTAAGAAAATTCTTAATGTCGACCTTGACCCTGCTTATGACGTGGCATTCGTGGTTTCACAAAGCTTCTACCAAATTCTTGACACCCTTAAAGACAAAAACGGTCGCTACCTACTTCAAGATTCAATCACTGCAGTAACTGGCAAAGTCTTGCTTGGCAAACCAGTATTCGTTCTCTCTGATGAAATTCTTGGTGCATCTGGAGAAGCTAAAGCGTTTGTTGGTGATTTCAAACGTGGTGTCTTGTTCGCAGACCGTAAAGACCTTGGACTTCGTTGGGCAGATAACGAAATTTACGGTCAATACTTGCAAGCTGTTCTTCGCTTTGGTGTTAAGAAAGTTGATGCGAAAGCTGGCTACTTCGTAACGTTTACACCCAGCGAAGCCTGATTCGGAAAACGTAAGCGTTCCGACTGAGGCGAACACAGTAACAGAGATTAAAGCTTACTTAGATAGTAAAGGCATTAGCTATACAAGTAGTATGACTAAAGCTGAATTATTGAACTTAGTAAATTCTTAAGGAGGTAGCTGAATGGCAGTCTCACAAGAACTACTGGAAGCAGTTAAGCTCTATTGCAAGATTGACTTTGACTTTGAAGATAGCATTTTGGAAGAAATGATTGAAGCTGCGCAAGAACAGATTTGCTTTGCGATTGAAGCTGGTTCAGCACCAGAAGATTTTGCGGGCTACAAAAAATTCAATCTTGCTGTTAAAAAACAAGTCAAAGAAGATTATGAGCATAGAGGTGTTACTGCCGATAGCAATCGTTACCCACTGGCGAATGGTGTGATAAACATCATTCATCAGTTGCGTTTGAGAGGTGATGATAATGCTGACACGTAAAATGAATGTGCGTATCACTATTTTTAAAAGAGAAGGCGGGCAAAACGAAGATGGTGAGGTTTTAGATAATGTCAGAACAGACATAATGAGCTTTTGGGCTGAAGTGTCTAAGACGACTGTTAAAGATTTTCGTGAGAATACGACGGGCAAACAAGCAGATAATGCAACGTTGACTAAAACGAGCGACACGAAAGTCTTCTTAATTCGCTATATGCCTAAACCACCTTTTGACAATTCAATGTTCGTTGATTTTAACGGGCTTGAATATAAGATTGAAAAAATGGAAGTTGATTACGCTAACAAGGAAATGATTATGATAAGCGGGGTGCGTGTCGAATGACATCTGGACTCGATGAAATCTTATCTAATCTTACGAAATTGCAGGTTAAAGCACCTAAAACAGCAAGAGCAGCGGTAACTGAAGTTGCTGAAGAATTTGAAAAACAATTGAAAGCAAACACACCTAGAGAAAGCAGATCTATCGAACATTTGCAAGAGGACACAGCGATTAGTGGCTTTAAAGGTGCTAGCGAAGGAATTGTCTCGAAAGAAATTGGTTATGGTAAAGCAACTGGGTGGCGTGCGAAGTATCCTGATTCAGGAACGATTTATCAACGAGGTCAAGAATTTGAAGAAAAAACAATCAATCAAATGACGCCCGTTGCTAAGAAAATTTTTGCAGAAAAGGTGAAGGAGGGCTTAGATTTATGATTGCCGAAACGACGGCTTACAAGCTATTAAGTAACGATGTTCAATTGAATGAGCTGTTTGACAGCTATCGTGGAGGAAAGTTTGGGGGCGGTTTTAAACAAGGAATTTTCACTTATGACATTCCAGAGAAACCCACCAACATGAAGAAAAAAGAACTAGCTCCATTTCTGCGAATTAACACGATTTACGATGCGCCAAACGCGTACGCTGACGACATCCATATTAGCACAGAACAGCGTATTGTCATCAATTTTTGGTGTCAGACGGCTGCGCAGTCAGAAGCAATTGTAAAACGCATCGATGCCATTCTAACCGAAGCGGGTTTTGAATGGTATACAGCTAACGAAACGCCTCGATATAAAGATAACGATATTGGCTTACTTATGAACGTAAGAAAATATCGTTTTTTTGATTGGGGCAATTAAAAGAAAGAAGGAATTAATACATGGGTAAAGTAAAATTTGGACTTAGTGGTTGTGAATATGGCGTTTTGAATAATGCCGAAAAAGTTACACAAAGCAAACGTCTTCCAGGACTTACAAGCGCAAAACTTGAGCTAACAAACGAACTAAAAACACTCTCAGCTGATGACGGACCATACGTTGTCGTTTCGGGTGGTATTACAGAAGCTAAATTGACAATTGAAACATATGACTTGACATCTGATGCACGCAAAGATTTCTTTGGCATTACTGTCGAAAACGGTGTTGAAAAATACACTAAAGACCTTACACCGAACGACGTCGCAATTTTGTTCCGCACTAAAATGGACGACGGCAAATATGTATGGGTTGGCCTCTTGAAAGGTAAATTCAATCTTCCTGGCTTTGAAGCATCTACTGTTGATGGTGCGCCAGATCCTAAAGCTGACTCAATTGAAGGCAGCTTCGTGGCTCGTGGCGGCGAAGAAGGCACAGTTCTCTTGATTGGTCGTGAAGATGCAGAAGGTTTTGACCTAACAGCATTCAAAAAAATGGTATTTCCAACTGCGGAATAATCAACTGGCCGCATTTTGTGGCCTTTTATTTTTATGTGAGGAAAAATTATGTACGAAATTAAATTGAAAAAAGGCGGCGTTACCAAAGAATACGCAAAAGAATACATCAATGTTGAAGATAACCTTTTAGCCGTTGACCACAACGCACGTCAAAACGCTTTTATTTCAAATGATAAAGCTGCTTTCGATTCGAAACAGACACGTAAATTAAATGAAGCGTATTTGCAAATGTTCGTTGATATGTATGGCAAGCAATTCACTGTTGCTGATTTAAAAACTGCAGATGTTGAAACATTGAACGTACTTGACAAGCTTTATGTTGATGCTTTGGGTCGCGGCGAAAACAACGAAGAGGAAGATGCCGAAAAAAAGGAATAACACCAGAGCAAGCCAAGTCTAACTTGTTAAAAATGATTCAATCGCTTTTGAATAGCGGCTACACGATTCTTGATATTAAGAAAATGCAACTATCAGATTTTGAATTAATGGTAGAAGCATTAGAACAAGAAACAGTAGCAGAAGAAACTGAGACAACGTTAGATAAGGCTTTCCCTTTCTTGTTCGGTTAGAAAGGAGGATAAATGGGAAATATAGGTAAATTGGTAGCCACTGCTACGCTTGACATAGCGCCGTTTCAAACCAACACAAAACAATTGAAAACTTACATGCGTGGCATCGACAGCTCTTTGAAAGCCGTTGAAAAATCTATTAGCGGTCAAGGAAGTAAAATCAAAGGTTTGCGTGCCGTCTATAACGAAACAGGACAAGCTTTAAAAGGCTACCAATCGCTATTAGTACAGCAATCCCAAAAATATAATGCTTTGAAGGCTGAAATAGGTGATTTCTCGACAGCGACAGCAGCTCAAAAAGATGCTCTGATTGGCGCACATACGGCCATGATGGACACTGCGGCAAAAGTCAGTGAACTTCAAGGACGTTTGCGAAGTTTGGCTACTGAGATTAACGTATTTAGTCGAATGGGCTCGGCGATGACCAGCTTCGGCAATACCTTGCAATCGGTCGGTGGTAAAATGACTGGTCTTGGGAATACGATGACAGTTGGTGTGACAGCGCCGATTGTGGCTGGTGTCGGAGCGGTTGTTAAATCTGCGATGTCTTGGGAAAGTGCGTTTGCTGGAGTTAAAAAGACCAACGATGAAGTCGTTGATTCGACTGGCAATGTTGTTTATTCGTATGCAGACCTCGAAAATGGTCTTCGTGGTTTAGCAGCACAACTGCCAGCTAGTCACCAAGAAATTGCAGGAGTTGCTGAAGCGGCAGGGCAATTAGGTATCAAGTCACAAGACGTTGTTAGTTTCACCAAAACCATGATTGATATGGGCGAGTCAACTAACTTGTCAGCCGAAGACGCAGCATCGGCAATTGCTAAAATTGCAAACATCACTGGTTTAACATCAGATGAATATCAACGCTTTGGTAGTTCGGTAGTAGCTTTGGGTAAAAATTATTGCTCGGTCGTTAAGAAATTAGCGGCATAAAATACCGACCAAAATCGGTAAAGTCTAAAATTTTATGGTATGATATAAGCGTGGCTAGGGTAGCTCCCGAAACGCAAGTACCCGCTTGCTTGCCACTATTTTTATAGGGTTTTTACTGTGGGAGGTAAAAAATATGAGTAAAAAATGGGACACTGATCGATTCCGTGATTATATTAATGATAATCACAGCGATTTTGAATTAAGAAGCGAATATTTTGGAAATAGCAAAAAAGTAATTCTATTTCATAAAAAGTGTCATCGAGAATTTAAAATTTATGTTAACAACTTTAAGCGAAGAGGAAGATGCCCTTTGTGTTATGGCAAATTCAAACGCACGACACAAGAATTTAAAGAATTAGTCTTTGAATTAGTAGGCGACGAGTATTCGGTTGTAAGTGAATATGAAACATGCAAGAAAAAAGTTGTTTTTCTTCATCATGTTTGTGGAGCGAAGTTCAAAGCCACACCAGACGATTTTACAAATGGTGGTACAAGGTGCCCGGAATGTTTTGGGAATAAACGAAAAACCACAGAACAATTTTGTGAAGAAGTCAAAATGCTTTTCGGTGATAAATATAGCGTTTTAGGCGATTACATAAACAACAAGACGCCGCTGTTAATGCGACATAATGAAAGTTGTAATCACGAGTTCATGGTTTCACCAGACGCATTTTTAAGAGGGTCACATTGCAACAAATGTGGAACTTTGGCACGTTCTGGGGAAAATCATTACAAATACAATCCTTTACTGACAAAGGAAGAGCGAGAAAAACGAGACATGTTTAACGGCACAATCAGAAAGTGGCGTGATAAAGTCTATATTCGAGATAATTATACTTGTCAGATTTGTAAAGAAACAGGTGGAAAGTTAAATGCTCACCATCTTAATTCTTGGGATACTCATAAAGAAGAGCGATTTGAAATCGACAATGGTGTTACATTGTGCGAAAAATGCCATAAAGAATTTCATAGAATTTATGGATACGGAAACAACACAAAAGAACAATTTACTCAACACTTTTTAAATAAAACAAAAGCTGTTTTCTCTTGAAAATGGCTTTTTTAATACTATAAAATCATGATAATACCGAGGTAAACGAGAAAATCCCTCGTCACCGTAACGCATAGGAGTTGAGCGTTAAGAGAGCAAAAATACTCCCACGAGTGGTCGGCGCCTTAACAGGTAACGCTGAAGGCGAAAATATATGCTGAACTTGCAGGAAACTGCAAGAAGTATAGGATAAAAAGCCTATACGGTAACAAAATGAATAACTTCGCTACCACTGAATCAGACATTGTCAGCATGGCTAACCGTTTAGCGGCTTCTGGAACATTGGCAGGTTTGACTAACCAAGAAATTCTAGGTCTTGCAACCGCGATGTCTTCTGTCGGTATTGAAGCAGAAGCTGGGGGAACTGCAATGACCCAAACCCTATCAGCTATCGAATCTGCGGTAGCTGCGGGCGGGGAAGACCTACAAAAATTTGCTACAGTCGCTGGCGAATCTGCACAAGAATTCGCTGATAAATGGAAAAATCATCCAATCGAAGCCATCCAAGATTTCATTCGAGGTCTTGGGAAACTTGACGAAAAAGGCGAGAGTGCCACTATGGTGTTGGATGACATGCAACTTTCTGGTGTTCGTCAGTCTAACATGCTTAAATCATTAGCACTTGCCGCAGACACGATGACTGGCGCAGTTGACCTGTCAAACAGAGCGTGGAATGAAAACACGGCGCTTACTAACGAAGCAAGCACACGTTATGAAACGACTGAATCAAAACTTAAAATGTTAAAAAACCAAGTGGTCGATATGGCTATCGACTTCGGTGGCCCATTCGTTGACGCATTGAGAGACGGTCTCGAGGAATCTAAACCACTCATTCAGACGTTGTCTGACATGGCTAAAAAATTCAACGAACTAAGCCCAGTTCAACAACAGCATATTATGAAGTGGCTAGCTATTGTAGCAGCTGCAGGTCCCGCCATTTCAACCTTCGGGAAAATCACAACCCGCCTTAGCAGTGTGTTTAAGGCTTTAGGCGCAGTCAACACTAAAATCGGAGGCCTTGTTGGGAAGTTAATGCCGGCTGTCTCAGGTTTCGGCGGTGTTGAAAGCGCAGCAGGTGGTGCGGCAGGTGCCGCATCTAACTTCGGTGGTGCCGTCGGACTGTTATCAAATCCACTGGGGCTTGTTGTAGGAGGTGCAGCAGCACTTGCTGGTGGCTTAGTCGTATTAGCTAATGCTAAACAACACGCTACTGAACAGGCTCAAAAATACGGAACAACGCTTTCTGGCGAAACCAAAGGTGCGCTTGACCAGTTCGGAACTGCAGTGACTAACGCTCAGATTGCTATGACTAACTTTGAAACCGGCGCAGCGCAGTCTGCTGATAATGTCAAGACGGCAGTGGCAGATATGATGAAACAAATCACGCAAGGTGCAGAAGATTCTAAGGCTCGAATAGACGAGCTTGCTCAAAAATTCGGTTTCACTCCCGAACAGGTCGCAGCAGCGAAAGCCAAACAAGATCAGATTGTCCAAAATTCGCAAACGATGGCTGATCAAATCACGTCAATTTACGAAAAACACAATGGCGACGTTAGCAAATTAACAACTACTGAAAAGACAATTGTCGAAAACAATATGAAACAGCTCTGTGAAGCTCGCGTGAAAGAGTTGAATCTTAGCAAGAGCAAAGAGAAAGCCGTCCTTCAAACGTTCAATGGTGAAATCGGCAAGATGTCGATGGCGCAACTAAAAGACAGCTCAAAAGCTCTGCAAACAGCAATGAAAGAAGAGCAGAAAGCGTACAAAGACCAACGTGCTGGTTTGAAAGAGTCGCTTGAGCAAGGTATCATCGACCAGCAAGAATATAACACTCGAATGACTGCGCTCAAAGAACAACACAAAGCAACGATGTCTGAGTTTGGTCAAGCGCTAGTTAAAATAGCGCAAGAACAAGATGCTCAAAGCGGTCAATTTGGTGTGTACGCTGAGAAAATTCGAAAAGTCTTGGCAGATTATGACATGAGTTTCGAAGAACTCTCTCAACACGCGCTTGACTCTGCGAACAAAATCGGGCAACACACTGGCATGATTGGTACATACACGTCTGAAATGTCAGCTGACGCACGAAACGCTACTGATCAATGGAATGCTTTAACACTTGACCCGTTGACGGGTGAACTAAAAACAAACGCTGTTCAGGAAGTCACAAAAGCCTTGACTGCCGAAAACGGTTGGAATAATATGGAGTTCATTCTCAAGAATGCCAACGTAAATTCCAATGCTCGTGTCGAAGTTGCAGACGCTTTGCAAAAATTAGGCGAATGGGACAAGACGACACCTGAGCAGAAAGAACTGTTGTTCCAAAACGATAAAGGTTTATTAGCCATTTATCAATCTAAAGACCAGCTCGACATTTGGAATGGCATGCCGACAAACGTCAAAGAGCTTCTTTGTGAAGACAAAAACTTCACGTCAAACGCAGAGAGAGCTAAAGAGATGCTCAACAAATGGAATAGTGCTACACCAGACCAGAAAGATTTGATAGCACATAATAAAACTGCTGGAGACGTCAGCGCAGCTATCAGCATGATTTATAGTGTTCCTGACAGCAAAAACACTGATTTGACAGCCACTGATAACACAAGCGGCAGCACATCAAGCGCCCAAAGTAAAATTAATAATGTTAACCAAAAATCGGTACCCGGTATCTTAGCATCCGACTTAACAGGCGGTGCTACGAGTTCTGCCCAAAGTAAAATCAATAACGTTAACCAGAAATCAGTCCCTAGAATCTTAGCATCCGATTTAACAGGTGGACCAACATCAAGTGCCAAAAACAATCTCAATAGCGTTCGAGATAAATCTGTCACAGTCACAGCAGTCGACAATGCCTCAGGCGTAATTTCCAACATCGCAAGTTGGTTAGGTTCACTAAAAGACAAAGTCGTCAATGTCGTCACACATCACACAAAAAACGAAAAAGGTACGAACTTCCACCCAGGTGGCTTAGCGCTCGTCAATGACCAAAAGGGCGGTACTTATCGAGAGTTAATTACTTTGCCTGACGGAACTAGTTTCATTCCGAAAGACCGTAACGTTATGTTGCCGTTGCCTCGAGGTTCAAAAGTCCTACCTGCCAACAAAACAAAACAACTGTTCCCTCGCTATGCGAACGGCATCGGCTTTGAAAATACTCGTGTTGCAGATGTTGCACGCCGAATTGGCAATTTGCAATCGCAAAGGGACGTTGTCGTTGCAAGTAGTGATGACAGCAATGTCATCCGAGCGATCAATAAGCTTATCGAACTTGTAGCGGAAAATACAGACAGTTTAGATAAGCTAGCTGCAAGGCAAATAATTATTGAAAATTACATGGATACTGAACGCGTTGGGCGTTCGGTTGCTAAGTCAGTAACTAGTGAACAAGAGCGTCAGAACTCCATTAAAAACGCAATCTATGGAAAGGGGTGGTAAAAATAGAAAAAGTATTTTTTAACGGAAAAGAATTGACACAATACATTACAGTCACGTCCGATTTTCACTTGTGGCAAGGTGCTGATTTCGACCCGCAGTTTTCGGATTATGACCTTTTGAGTGGTTCAGAATTTGTATCAACGCGGTTTGGGAAGAAAACTATTTCAGTTCCGTTTTTTAACACAACCGGAACGTTTCAGGAATACAGTCAGTTAATGGCTATTCTTAATGTTGACGAGCCTAAAGAACTGCGTTTCAGCAGTCTGCCAAACGTGACGTTTCAAGCTATTCCGAGTGGCAATATTGATTACGATAAGTTGACTCGCCGAAACGGAAAAGGTACGATTGACTTTATTATTCCAGACGGTCTAGCGCATTCTAAATCAACACGAGAATTCAAGTTCGCTAAGAATTCTGACGGGGTGCTTGAAGCTGAGATCGTCAACGAAGGAAGCGAAGAGGTCGCTGTTAGCTACGAAATCAAGCTCAAGAAAGAGTCTGGCTTCATCGGCATTGTTAGTGAATATGGCGCTATGCAGTATGGGAAAGTTGACGAAGCCGATGGTTACATCGACCGTAAGAACGTCATGATAACTAGCAACCAAAAAGGCGATTTTGCCAATTGGACTGATAGCAACGTGTTTTACGAGAATCAAAACAAAATCGTAACAACTCAAATGTCATCAAATGCAGAGTTCGGCGGACGTTTGGGCGTTATGCCAGCGAATTTTCCAACAAGTGGAACAGCTGGAGCATTTAGTTACGGTGCTTGTAAAGAGTACGTGCTAGACACACCCGTTGAGCAATGGTACATCTGGGCGAGAGCGTGGTTCGAAACTGGTCTAGCAAGCCAAAACGGCGAATGGTGCCTTGCTGTAATTGACGAAAACAACCATCTTTTGGCAGGTATGGCCCTTGAAAAGAATGACCGCATACGTAACGAAGCTTATGTGCGCTTTTTGGTTGGTGACGGTAACGGCGGAAGCATAGTTAAAAAAGACATCAAGTTCACACCATCATATTGGATTCCACCTAATCCGTACGGCGCCCAAGCCATTGACCGCAATTCGAACATGTTTGACCTTGTCAAAGAGAAAGACCGTGTGCAATTTTTCTGGTACGGTGGCTATTATTCGTACTCAGCCAGTCAATTAAATGGCAAGAAAGCAAAACGTATCCAATTTTATGTTGGAAATTACGCGGGCTCAAACAGCACGACACAGCAATTTATCACACATCATTATTTAAATGATTTTAGTTTCCAAGAACTGCACGTACCTTATTGGAAAGACGTGCCAAACCGTTATCCAGCCGGTTCGGTAATCGAAATTGACGGCGAGAAAGGCGAGTTTAAAGTCAACAATCAAATCAGGAAGGATGATGAAATTTTAGGCACAGCGTACTTTAAAGTCCCGCCAGGAACTACGAAAGTACAACTTAATTTTTCTAGTTTTGCTGAAATTGAGAGTGCTAAAGCGACAATTAAGGAGGTATACATTTGATTAATAATGTACGTATTGCGATTCGTGATTCAACAGACAGCCATAATGTGGCTTTTTTTGATAACATTTCTGGTATTCGCTACCAAAGCGCCAACTTACAGCGTTTCTTGGCTGGTTCAGCTAGCATTTTGACCATTGAGTACAATTCAAAAGATATTGACACGATTCGAACTGGCTGCAAGCTTGCTTTTATCTACAAAGAGCGCGCTTACTGGCTAAACATTATGGATTTGAGTAAGAAAGGCTATAAGGTCGAGATCACGGCTTATTCACTCGGTCTAGAACTTAACCAAGAAGAGCGAGGCGCACACAAGCCAGCTAATGCAATGAGCTTTGCTGAATATTTAGCTTATTACGACCCAGAACACGCTTTAGAGCTCGGTGTTAACGAAGTGGCAGACAAGCGTATTAAATTAGAATGGACGGGCACAGATACGATTCTGGCGCGTCTTTTTTCTATCGCCAATAGCTTCGATGCAGAGCTTGAATTTTCTGTCGAGCTTAATCAAGACTATTCGCTAAAACGTCAAGTTTTAAACGTTTACAAGAAAGGTAATCTTGGTTCTAATCGTGCAGCAAGTCCGATTAGAGTTGGTCGTGGCTTGAAAGTTATCAATTACAGCGATAATTTGAAAGAATTACGCACAGCGGTACGTGCTACTGGTAAGGACGGATTGACTATCGACGGATTGAACAAAAAAGTCTATGACGATGACGGCAATCTGCTTTACTACTCAAGCGGCATGACAGTCTATGCACCTCAAAGCCGTGATAAATACCCGTCAGTCGGCAAGAAATCAAATGATAACTGGATTATTAAAGAGTTAGGAGAAACCGAATACAGCACCAAAGAGGCTCTCTGGGGCTACATGCTTGGGGAACTCAAAAAAATTTGTGTTCCAGAAATTACATACGATATTGAAGGTGCTGTTGACGGCGACGTCGGTGACACACGCACATTGATTGACGACGTGCATTACGATCCGGCGCTTTACGTACAAGCTCGCATTTCGGAACTTACCGAAGATTTAATCACCGGTAAAGTTACGAAGTCAACGCTTACGAATTTTGAACGCAAATACAGTCAGATTGCAGACAGCTTATTAAAACAGGTTGAAGCACTCGCAGAGGACGCAGCGCCTTACATCGTTCGTTTATCAACTGACAATGGCTACAATTTTAAAAACGGTCAAGGTACAAGCACAATCACAGCTAAACTCGAGAAGTATAGCAAGATTGTTAATGCGAAATGGAAATGGCTTATCAATAACAGCGTTGTCAGCGAGACTTCAAGCGTTAAAATCAATGCTAGTCAAGTTAACGGTACGCTAAATGTTGTGGCAGTTGCAATTGTTGGTGGTAATGAGGCAGCTCGTGAATATATCACATTCACCAATGCTGATGATGGTCTCGGTATTAAATCGATTACGCGCTACTACACGACTAACAACCAAGCAGAGGGCGTCACGGTTGCCGGTCAAAACTGGTCTACCAAACCAACGACTGTCACAACAGACAAAAAATATATGTGGTCTTATGATGTCATTACGTACACGAATGACACAAGCTTAGTCACTAAGCCAGCTGTTATCGGCGCTCGTGGTGATGACGGTTTGGACGCTGATACAACAGGCATCACAGAAGCTCTTGACAAAGCTAAGCAAGAGTTGACTGTTTTATCAGCGAATATCTCTACAGTAGCTAATGACTTGAGCGCAGCGAAACAAGATTTAACCAGCCAAGCGCAACAGTTGATTGCACAAGCCAACGCACAGTCTGAATTGACTAAACGTGTAAGTAGCGTTGAAGAAACAGCAAACGGTACGAAGACGACCGTCAGCGAGTTAAGTAAGACAGTAGATAGTAATACCCAAAATATCACTAGCGTTACTGCACGGACTAAAACGGTTGAAGATGACTTGACAAGCACGAAAACAACGCTATCGCAAGTTAAGACGACTGCAGATAATACGAGCAAGAAAACAGCAACACTTGAAACTGGCTTGAATGGTGTTAAAGCTGACTTGATAGCAACGACTACGACTGCGAACACGACAAAACAAAATTTAGCTAGTTATCAAGCTAGCAATGATAAACTAGTCGCTAATCTACAAAGTAATTTGCAAACAGCAAATGGTAATGTCAGTAGCCTAAAAACAAAAATCGAAGCCGTGCCCGGACAGATTACAAGTGCGATGTCTGCTGTCGAGGGTAAGATACCAAACGTCGATAATAAGAATTTGCTAATCACAAGCACTGCTACTCCAAACACAAGGCTTGTCGGTTCCGAAGTGTACCCGACACCCACAGCCTCAACTGAAAACACAGCTACAATCAAAGAAGCTATCAAAGTGTCGCCTGGTGAAAAGTATACTTTCACTAAAAAGACTTCAGGCAAAAGTTATGAATGGTGGCGAACATCGTATCTTGATTCAAGTTTTGGTCTTGTAAGTCGTTTCGCAAAGTACGAAGATGAATTTACTGTCACAATACCTGCCGGTGTTTCATATATGTGGATTTCATTCCCAATGGGCGTCAAAGTAAAAGTTGAAAAAGGCTCGAATGCCACTGGATACACGTCGTCCGCAGAAGATATCATTGCCTCAAACACTGAAATCAAGCAGACAACTAACTCAATCAAAGCCAGCGTTAAAACAGTTGAAACCACAGCCCAAACAGCGCTATTGACAGCGAATACAGCCCAAACCGGTGTTAACACGCTCGACAAAACAACAGTCAAAAGTGCTAGCTTAAATCTCGATAACAACGGTTTTGTGACGCAGATTGGGAAGGTCGTTGACGGGAAGAAATTTGCGACCATGATCGCGCAAGACCCAGAAAACGTCAAGGTCATTGCAAATAAAATGGAAGTTACTGCTGACATGATTGTTAACGGTGCAATTACTGCAGATAAAATCAAAGCTGGTAGCATTACCGCAGATATGTTTAAAGCTGCTAAAATCACAAGTTTGAACGGTGCTACTACCTTTGACTTAGATAGCGGAAATATCACATTTAAAAAAAATCTAGCCACGATTAACCAAGTTAACGGTAACTATAAGTCAGAGATTAGTCTATCCTCGATAAAAGCAAGCATACCAGAAGGAGATTGGAGCAGTGTGTCAGCTATCGCTATGGATAACACGTCCTTTAATACATCTAAACGGAGAGCAGGTATGAGGGTCGACATGCTGCCAACTTACAGTGCTACACTCATAACGGGCGAGACAATTTCCTTTGCTGGCGAAACGGAGAGCTTGGGTACAGTGGCGAATTCTATCAGTGTTCTGACAAAAGCATCAGAGGTTGACGCCATTAATAAAGATACTAAAGGCCCAAGTGGCCAATGGAACTATCCGATGATTATGGATTTTGGGATTAATGCTGCTATCAGGGTGCCGGACATCAAAATGGGTGGATATACAAAAAGTTTGAAAGGAATTTTAAACGATTTATGCAGAAAGACAGGTATATTATGGACTTAAATCAAAACATTCAATCAAAGTTGGCGCTAAAAATTGCGCAATTAGAGCTAGATAACGCAACTTTGCAAGCGCAAGTCGAACAATTACAACAACAAAACGCAGAGCTTCAACAACAACTAGAAGAAGCGACTGCACCAGACGAAACAGAAAAAGGAGAATAGTATTATGACAC
>ERZ1034915.710-NODE-710-length-21593-cov-8.323800_pt1 | contig 21593 bp, 19 predicted proteins | sample MGYA00520592_ERZ1034915 | MGnify/ENA primary metagenome ERZ1034915 (study PRJEB33766, sample SAMN09781787) | gut metagenome | biome: gut microbiome | host: Homo sapiens | place: Madagascar | study: EMG produced TPA metagenomics assembly of the PRJNA485056 data set... | reverse complement strand
ATCAAGCGGCGAAACGACATCGCTCGCCAGAATACGACCAAAACACTGTACCAGCGGCAATGTCTCAACGGCTGTCAGCGGGGAAACTCGCGACAACATCTCAGAAAGGGCCGTATCAAGCGGCATAAGTCCGGCGTTAAATTCCATGAATCGACTCCTGCGGGGCAAAAATGAGATCTTTCTATTATGTCAGAAAAGCGCCTCAGACTGTATGCCACCTCGGATGTAGCGTTTTACATGCCGGGCGATACTTTCTTTATGCAAAAATCGAATGAATATTTGCCAGGAAATCTGATATTTATAAAAAGTTATAGAGTTGTATCAATTGTATGTTTATGTTGTTCGATACCTGACTTTCCATGCCATGTAAGGAGCTGACGTTGCCACACAGTGCTGAACTTGAGGTCAATGATGTGCTGGCAGTCAGCAATCTGACTATCCACTTTCATCATGAACAGCAACAAATCGCAGCCGTGCGTGATCTCTCATTTACGCTTCAGCGGGGAGAAACGCTGGCGATTGTGGGGGAGTCAGGTTCTGGCAAATCAGTAACGGCACTGGCGTTGCTGCGACTCATTGAACAGTCTGGTGGTCAGGCTGGCAGTCAACAAATGTTGTTACGCAGACGTAATCGCGAAGTGATTGAGCTAAGTGAGCAAAGCCAGGCGCAAATGCGGCATATTCGTGGTGCCGATATTGCGATGATATTTCAGGAGCCAATGACCTCGCTCAACCCGGTGTTTACCGTCGGTGAGCAGATCGCGGAATCTATTCGCTTGCATCAGGGCGTTGGTAAAGAAGAGGCGCTGGCTGAAGCGAAACGGATGCTTGATCAGGTACGTATTCCTGATTCCCACACCATTCTTTCACGTTATCCGCATCAGCTGTCTGGCGGAATGCGACAGCGTGTGATGATTGCTATGGCGTTATCATGCCGCCCGGCGATTCTGTTAGCAGATGAACCGACCACAGCACTGGATGTCACAATTCAGGCGCAAATCCTGCAATTAATCAAAGTATTGCAACAGGATTTATCCATGGGGGTTATTTTTATTACCCATGATATGGGCGTAGTCGCTGAAGTAGCTGATCGTGTGTTGGTCATGCATCAGGGGCAAGCCGTTGAGACGGGGAGCGTGGAGAACATTTTTCATGCGCCACAGCATCCCTACACTCAGGCGTTATTAGCTGCAGTCCCGCGCCTTGGTGCAATGAAAGGGCAGGCATTTCCGCGCCGTTTTCCATTGATCTCGCTGGACGACCCGCAAAAACGGGAACCTCAGGCAGAACAAAATACCGTAGTGCCGGGTGAGCCAATCTTACAGGTGCGCAATCTGGTGACACGTTTTCCCTTGCGTAGTGGCTTGCTTAATCGCATTACCCGTGAAGTTCATGCCGTTGAAAATATCAGTTTTGATCTCTGGCCGGGCGAAACCCTGGCGCTGGTGGGAGAGTCAGGATGTGGGAAATCTACCACCGGGCGGGCATTGCTCAGACTGGTAGAGATGCAAAGCGGAGCGATTACTTTTCAAGGTCAGCGTATTGATTTGTTATCTGATTATCAGTTGCAGCCGTTGCGTCGTGATATTCAGTTTATTTTTCAGGACCCGTACGCTTCGCTCGACCCACGTCAGACGGTAGGGTACTCCATCATGGAGCCACTACGTGTCCATGGGTTACTACAAGGAAAAGCGGCAGCCGCACGTGTTGCAGAGCTGTTGGAGCGCGTCGGGTTACTCCCGGAACATGCGCTGCGCTACCCTCATGAGTTCTCTGGTGGTCAGCGGCAACGGATCTGTATTGCCCGTGCCCTGGCCCTTAATCCAAAAGTTATTATTGCCGACGAAGCTGTCTCGGCACTGGATGTTTCGATCCGTGGGCAAATCATTAATCTCTTACTTGATCTTCAAAAAGAGTTTGGTATCGCCTTCATTTTTATTTCTCACGATATGGCAGTTGTTGAGCGTATCAGTCACCGCGTGGCGGTGATGTACCTTGGGCAGATTGTCGAGATAGGCCCACGTCGCGCGGTATTTGAAGATCCACAGCATCCTTATACCCGTAAATTGTTAGCTGCAGTTCCGGTGGCGGAGCCTGGCCGCCATCGACCACAACGCGTTTTACTGTCAGATGATTTACCCGGCAACATCTACAAACGGGGCGAATCTCCTCCCCCAATGACATTGCAATTAGCAGGACCTGGGCACTACGTTGCGCGCCCAACAACAGAACATGTGCTATCGCGTGTTTAACTACAGACAGGGTTCAGGAAAACAATATGACAATCAAGAAAGCCCGTAACTGGTGGCTAGCCCTCGGCGTGACCAGCGTTCTGGTGGCACCTTCGGTGTTTGCAGCGAAAGATGTGGTCGTTGCAGTAGGATCAAATTTTACGACTCTTGATCCTTACGATGCCAATGACACGTTATCGCAAGCGGTAGCGAAATCGTTTTATCAGGGGTTATTTGGTCTTGATAAAGATATGAAGCTGAAAAATGTGCTGGCAGAGAGTTATACCGTTTCGGATGACGGTCTGGTCTATACCCTGAAATTGCGTGATGGGATAAAGTTTCAGGATGGTAGCGATTTTAATGCCACGGCAGTTAAAGCCAATCTCGATCGCGCCAGCAATCCGGGCAATCATCTCAAGCGTTACAACCTGTACAAAAATATTGCAAAAACAGACGTGATTGACGACAGGACAGTTGCTATCACCCTGAAACAACCATTCTCAGCGTTTATTAATATCCTTGCCCATCCGGCAACCGCAATGATCTCGCCTGCGGCACTGGAAAAATATGGTAAGGACATTGGTTTTCACCCGGTAGGTACGGGGCCGTATGAGCTCGAGACCTGGAATCAGACCGACTTTGTAAAAGTGAAAAAATTTGCCGGGTACTGGCAACAAGGTCTGCCGAAGCTTGACTCCATTACCTGGCGTCCGGTCGCTGATAATAATACCCGTGCGGCGATGCTCCAGACCGGAGAAGCGCAGTTTGCCTTTCCCATTCCTTATGAACAGGCCGCGTTGCTGGAAAAAAATAAAAACTTACAGCTGGTTGCCAGTCCGTCAATTATGCAGCGTTATATCAGCATGAACGTGACACAAAAACCGTTCGATAATCCGAAGGTGCGTGAGGCGCTGAACTATGCCATTAACCGTCAGGCATTGGTGAAAGTGGCATTTGCTGGTTACGCCACTCCGGCAATGGGTGTGCTGCCTCCCGCAATCGCCTATGCGCAAAGTTATCAACCATGGCCTTATGACCCGGCAAAAGCGCGGGAATTATTAAAAGAGGCCGGTTATCCCAACGGATTCAGTACTACGCTCTGGTCATCGCATAATCACAGTACTGCCCAAAAGGTGCTGCAATTTACCCAACAACAACTGGCACAAATTGGTGTAAAAGCGCAAGTGACGGCGATGGATGCCGGGCAACGTGCGGCAGAAGTGGAAGGTAAAGGGCAAAAAGAGAGTGGTGTGAGGATGTTTTATACCGGCTGGACGGCATCCACCGGCGAAGCGGACTGGGCATTGTCACCGCTGTTCGCTTCACAAAACTGGCCGCCCACTCTGTTTAATACTGCTTTTTACAGTAATAAACAGGTGGATGAGGATTTAGCGGCTGCACTAAAAACAACTCAACCGGCAGAAAAAGCGCGACTTTATAAAGATGCTCAGGACATTCTCTGGAAAGAGTCGCCGTGGATCCCGCTGGTGGTGGAAAAGCTGGTGTCGGCGCACAGTAAGAATCTGACAGGCTTTTGGATTATGCCCGATACCGGTTTCAGTTTTGATGATGCAGATTTGCAATAAGCAATAATCAAGGAGTTGAATGCTTAATTATGTACTCAAGCGCCTGCTGGGGCTGATCCCAACACTGCTGATTGTGGCGGTGTTGGTGTTTTTATTTGTCCATCTGCTGCCAGGTGACCCCGCACGTTTGATTGCCGGGCCGGAAGCTGACGCACAGGTAATTGAACTGGTGCGCCAACAGTTAGGGCTGGATAAGCCATTACACGTTCAGTTCTGGCATTACATCACCAGTGTAGTGCAGGGCGATTTTGGCACGTCGATGGTTTCTCGTCGCCCGGTATCTGAAGAGATCGCCAGTCGCTTTATGCCGACATTATGGCTAACTCTTACCAGTATGATCTGGGCTGTCTTGTTTGGTATGGCGGCAGGAATTGTCGCCGCTGTCTGGCGTAATCGCTGGCCAGATCGTCTTAGTATGACGCTGGCGGTATCGGGTATTTCCTTTCCGGCCTTTGCCCTTGGCATATTGCTGATGCAGATCTTTTCCGTTGAGCTTGGTTGGTTGCCGACAGTGGGCGCTGAAAGCTGGCAACACTATATTTTGCCATCTGTTACCCTGGGTGCTGCGGTGGCATCGGTAATGGCGCGTTTTACCCGAGCTTCTTTTGTCGATGTGCTGAGCGAAGATTATATGCGCACAGCACGAGCCAAAGGGGTGAGCGAAACCTGGGTTGTGCTAAAACATGGGCTGCGTAATGCCATGATCCCGGTGGTAACCATGATGGGGCTACAGTTTGGCTTTCTGCTGGGCGGATCGATTGTCGTCGAAAAAGTGTTTAACTGGCCGGGGCTGGGGCGTTTGCTGGTCGATTCGGTGGAAATGCGAGATTACCCGGTAATTCAGGCGGAAGTGCTGCTATTTTCGCTGGAGTTTATTCTAATCAACTTGCTGGTGGATGTTCTGTACGCCGCCATCAATCCCGCAATCAGGTACAAGTAAGGATGCAATTATTTAACTGGCGCCGTCAGGCGATCATGAAGTCTATGCCACTGGTTGAACCTGGGCAGGTGAGGACCCCCTGGTATGAGTTCTGGCGTCGTTTTCGCCGTCAGCGAGTGGCGATGCTCGCCGCAGTGTTTGTTCTGCTGCTGATTATCGTGGCGATCTTTGCGCCGTGGCTGACTCCATATGATGCAGAAAACTATTTCGATTATGAAAGTCTGAACAGTGGTCCCTCGTTGCAGCACTGGTTTGGTGTCGATTCACTTGGGCGTGATATTTTTAGTCGGGTACTGGTCGGAGCCCAAATCTCGCTGGCTGCCGGGGTTTTCGCTGTTCTGTCAGGCGCGGTGCCCGGCACTTTATTGGGGTTGTTTGCGGGTTATTACGGTGGCTGGTGGGATCGCGTAATTATGCGAATTTGTGATGTGTTATTCGCTTTTCCGGGGATTTTGCTGGCCATCGCCGTGGTAGCGATTCTCGGTAGTGGTATCGCGAATGTGATTATTGCCGTGGCGATTTTCTCGATTCCGGCGTTTGCCCGCCTGGTGCGTGGCAACACATTGGTATTGAAGCAGCAAACATTCATAGAGTCAGCGCGCAGTATCGGCGCCAGCAATATGTCCATAATTTTCAATCACATCTTGCCAGGTACGGTGTCGTCCATTGTGGTTTTTTTCACCATGCGTATTGGCACCGCAATTATCTCTGCTGCCAGTCTTTCGTTCCTTGGCCTGGGGGCGCAACCACCTACGCCAGAATGGGGCGCAATGCTTAATGAGGCAAGAGCCGATATGGTGATCGCTCCGCACGTTGCTATCTTTCCGACGGTGGCGATTTTCCTGACAGTACTGGCGTTTAACCTGCTGGGTGATGGACTGCGGGATGCATTGGATCCAAAGATGAAAGTATAAAACCTGTGAAATAATTGCATCACGTAAGTATTGTGTATTTTGCCTGATTTTGTAGAATCAGGCCATTTGATTAACCGCCGCGCCATACTTAGCGGTGTAATGAGTAACCAATACTTAGTTAATTATTGTCATGCATAGTTTGTACGAAAAGATTAAGATTAGATTGATAATTCTTTTTCTACTGGCTGCGCTATTATTTATTGGCCTGTTTTATGTATTAAACCTTGAACTGGTTTCTGACAGAGCCATAAAAAATGCTGAAAACAGATTTGAGCTAATTGAAAAGAATATTGGCTATTTTTTTAACGATATTGAAAGAGATGCCCTAACACTTAAAGATTCTCTTTATATGCTACGTAGAGAAGATGAGATTATCCGCGCAGCATTATTAAAAATGGAATCAATGCCTTATCTCGATACCATTGGTTTGGTCATGGATAACGGTAAATATTTACTCTTTACCCGTGGTGTGAATAATAAAATAAATGTTTATCACCAGAATAAAATCAACGGACCGTTAGTTGATCAGGCAGGCAGGGAGGTCTTTAAACAGTTTAATCCTAATAAACGCCCGTGGTCGGAAACGTTAGTCAATGAAAATAGTGGCTGGAGTGAAGCTTATAATTGCTTCGAACGTCCGGGTAAAAAATGTATCTCATGGACATTAGCCATTAACGGTAAAGATCGAGAGCTACTGGCAATTGACAGAATACATGTTGATCTGAACTGGCGACACTTAAATGAGTATCTTGATAAAATCAGCAGTGGTGGTGAAGTTCTTTTCCTGCAACAGGGTAACGTGGTTATCGCCAAAAACAACAACGCACGAGAAAAACTGATCGTTTATAATGGAGAAGGTAATTATCACATTATAGACTCGAACGACACCTATTATATTTCACAACGCGCTCAGGTGCCGAATCATCCACTATTTGATATTTATTTTTATTATCCAATCGGGAGTTTCTTCAGTACTGCAGATAAATATGTCTATATCTCCTTTGTCTTTATTATTGCAGTATTGGTAGTGCTGTATGCAATAAGTGTCAGGATCTTGCGTGGGCAGTTTTCAGAAATGACCTCACTGGTAACCGCGCTGGAATTCTTACCAGACTCTGCAGACGAAAACCAGGCATTAAAAATTCATGATGGCGATGCGAAAGAGATAATCAGTATTAAAAATTCGATTGCTGAAATGAAAGGGGCGGAAATTGAGCGCTCGAATAAACTACTGTCACTGATCTCTTATGATCAGGAAAGTGGCTTTATAAAGAATATGGCGATTATTGAATCGAATAATCGTCAGTACCTGGGGGCCGGGATGATTAAATTCTGCGGTCTGGAATCTCTGGAGGCTGTTTTTGGTGTAGAAGAGCGTAACAAAGTCGTCAAAGTGCTCTGCCGCCGTATTGCCGAAAAATTTGCTCAAAGTTGCGATATTGTCACGCTTTCCAGTGATCTCTACTTCCTGTTATGCCGGGAAAATGTGCGTGCTTTTGCGAATAACATTGCCCTGGTTGAGACGTTTGAAAAAGGTCTGGGTTACCGGAATATCCGTATTCATAATTCGGCGATTTATGAGTTTCTCAAAGGTGAGGCTGCTTACGGTTACGTTGAGAAACTCAAACTGGCCCTATCCAGTATTCGCAATCATATGTTCTCTGAGTTCATTCTTTGCGATAACGATAAACTTAATGAAATAGAAGAGAACATCTGGATCTCGCGTAATATTCGTCGGGCAATGAAAGAGGGCGAACTTTTCCTCGTTTACCAGCCTATTGTTGATATTCGTAGCCAGGAGATCCTTGGGGCAGAAGCACTCTGCCGTTGGGTGTCTGAGGAACGGGGTAATATTTCGCCACTGAAATTTATTTCGATTGCAGAAGATATCGGTTTTATTAATGAGTTGGGGAACTGGATCATTGAGACCGCTATGCACGAGTTTGCGGAGTTCAGGGCAAAGGCGCAACTGCGGGAAGATTTCCATCTGCATATTAATGTCTCGCCCTGGCAACTTAATGAACCTCTGTTCTATGAACGGATTATGGCGTGTCTCAGCAGTAGTGGTCTGCAACCGCAACAGATTTGTATTGAGATCACTGAAACAGTGGTTGAACGTATTAATGACTATTTCTATCAGAATATTGCGGTATTCAGAGAACAAGGTTTTACCATTGCTATCGATGACTTCGGTACAGGTTTATCTAACCTAAAACGCTTTTATGAGATTAATCCTGACAGCATCAAGATTGATTATGAGTTTACATCCGATATTTTTGGTACTGCGGGGAAAATTATCCAGGTGATATTAGATCTTGCGCAAGATAACCATATTCCGGTTGTTGCAGAAGGTGTCGAAACACCAGAGATTGCCAGTGCGTTAATGGATATTGGCTGTGTACAGTCGCAGGGGTATCTGTATCAGAAACCGTTGCCATTTTCAGCATGGGATATCAGTGGAAAGTTAGTGAAAGAGTAAAAAAGGTTTATGTCCAGAATCAATAAAATCGTACTTATGGTGAGTCTGCTGATTTTTTTGTTAATATCGGCAGTCGCCTGCGGAATCTATACCCAAATGGTAAAAGAGCGGGTGTATAGTCTGAAACAGTCCGTTATTGATACTGCGTTCGCCATTGCTAATATTACTGAGTATCGGCGCAGTGTGGCAATTGAACTGATTAACACGCTGGATTTAAGTGAACAACAACTTTTAACTGGCTTACGTACGGCATATGGTGACAGCATGTCACCTTCCTATCTTTATGATGTGGGGCCGTATATGGTTTCTAAAAACCAATGTACGCCTATAAAAGAGCTTGATACGAATTATTGTGATGAACTTTTACGGAATATCAACTATTTGCATGTAAGAAATGCCGGATACACAGTACTTGATGGGAAAACTTTTGTTTATTATCTTTATCCAGTAGAAAATAACCAAAGTTTACTGTTTCTTCTGGGGTTGGAGCGCTTTTCATTGCTGGCAAAATCACTGGCAATGGATGGTGAAAATCTGATGTTCTCCATGTTTAAAGATGGCAAACCGATCCTTGGCGATGACTATAATGCTGCTGATGCTGTATTTACAGTGTCGGAAGCCATGGATCGCTTCACTTATCTCCCATCGGGTTTATATGTTTTTTCTTATAAACGTTCGGTGTATATCCAGATTTGTGCGTTAATTTTACTTTTTGCTGCTGTTGTTGCCTTTATATCCTATTCCAGTAGTATTTACCTGGTTCGTCGGGTGATTAATCGTGGCATTGTGGAAAAAGAAGCTATTATTAATAATAATTTTGACCGGGTAATGGATGGTGGGTTGTTTTTTAATCCGGCAGATGTCAAAAAACTATACAGCATGTACAACTCGGCGTTTCTCGATGATTTAACCAAAGCGATGGGACGTAAATCATTTGATGAGGATTTAAAACTCTTACCAGACCAAAAAGGCTATTTGTGTCTGTTTGATGTTGATAAATTCAAAAATATCAATGATACCTTCGGACACTTATTTGGCGATGAAGTGCTAATGAAAGTAGTTAAAATTCTCAAAGCCCAAATGCCAGCGGAAAAAGGTAAAGTTTATCGCTTTGGTGGTGATGAGTTTGCCATTATTTATACCGGCGGTACGCTTGAAGAATTACTGGCAATCTTAAGGGAGATTGTCCATTTTCAGGTAGGAAGTATTAATTTAAGCACCAGTATTGGTGTGGCGCATACTGACGAATGTAATGATCTGCAACGACTTAAAATGCTGGCAGATGAACGTCTGTATAAGAGCAAAAAGAACGGCCGGGCGCAGATTACCTGGCAATAATAAAGGAAAACCCGGCGAACAACTCGCCGGGTCAGTGAGATTAAACCCGACTTCCCCACAAATCGTACTCGTCGGCATGTTCAACTTTCACGCGAACAATATCGCCAGGTTTAACGTTGCTTTCACCGTTGAGATAGACCGCTCCGTCGATTTCAGGGGCGTCTGCCATGCTACGACCAATCGCACCTTCATCATCCACTTCATCGATAATCACCAGAATTTCTTTGCCGACTTTTTCCTGCAGGCGCTCGGCAGAGATCTGCTGTTGCAGCTGCATAAAGCGGTTCCAGCGTTCTTCTTTGACTTCTTCCGGCACCTGGTCAGGCAGTGCGTTGGCATCTGCGCCTTCAACCGGGCTGAATTTAAAGCAACCAACACGATCCAGACGCGCTTCTTTCAGGAAGTCGAGCAGCATCTGGAAATCTTCTTCTGTTTCGCCAGGGAAGCCAACAATAAAGGTCGAACGTAGTGTGAGTTCCGGGCAAATTTCGCGCCACTGTTTAATACGTACCAGCTGACGATCAACGGATCCTGGTCGCTTCATCAGCTTAAGAATGCGCGGACTGGCGTGCTGTAACGGAATATCGAGGTAAGGCAGAATTTTACCTTCCGCCATCAGCGGGATCACGTCATCAACATGTGGATAAGGATAGACGTAATGTAAACGCGTCCAGATCCCCAGTTTAGATAACTGCTCACACAGACTCACCATGCTGGTTTTAACCGGCTCGCCGTTATAAAAACCGGTACGGTGTTTTACGTCTACACCATAGGCTGAAGTGTCCTGTGAAATCACCAGGATCTCTTTAACGCCCGCATCCACCAGACGTTTGGCTTCACTTAAAACATCACCGATGGGGCGGCTTACCAGATCGCCACGCATAGACGGAATAATGCAGAACGTACAGCGATGGTTACAGCCTTCGGAAATCTTCAGATAAGCATAATGACGTGGTGTTAGTTTGACACCTTGCTCTGGCACCAGGCTGAGGAATGGATTGTGTTTCGGTTTTGGCACGTAGTGATGAACATGCTCCAGAACTTGCTCGTAGCTATGAGGACCAGTGATCTCCAGCACTTTCGGATGGACTTCACGGATCTGATCTTCTTTAGCCCCAAGGCAGCCGGTAACGATCACTTTACCGTTTTCATTCAATGCTTCGCCAATGGCTTCCAGAGACTCCTGTACCGCGCTGTCTATAAAGCCACAGGTGTTAACGATAACCATATCGGCGTCGTCATAGCTCGGCACAACGTCATACCCTTCGGTACGCAGCTCAGTGAGGATACGTTCCGAGTCAACGAGGTTTTTAGGGCAGCCTAATGAAACGAAGCCGATTTTCGGCTGATGGGTTACTTTGCTCATAGCTTAAAAAATATTCAGTTATAGGAATGGTCAGGGCAGGGATTCTACAGAGTTCCGCACAAAAATTGTATCGCTATCTGCCCCCGTGGCCCAGCAACGTAACGGTATCTTTTCACCATTGTGTAAATATTGTTATTAGAGGGGGGATAATTGATCCAGGGCATAAATCTGTACAAAAAACGACCATACTATAAAGTTACACAAGGGCAAAAGAGGAGGAACGAAGAATGTTCGTTGACCGACTGAGAAGCGATCTGCTGAATAAGCTGATCAATGCCAGACTCGACCTTGCAGCCTATTTACAGCTACGCAAGGCCAAGGGGTATATGTCTGTCAGCGAGAGTGAGCATCTACGTGATAATTTTTTTGAACTGAATCATGAAATACATGACAAGTCACTGCGGTTAAATTTACATCTGGATAAAGAAGAGTGGGATGCCCTTCACCATGCTGAAGATGCATTAGCCACAGCTGCAGTTTGCCTGATGACCGGGCATCATGACTGCCCAACATTTATTGCCGTCAATGCAGAGAAACTTGATCGCGCTCTGATGACCTTATCGCTGAGCATTCAGTGCCTGCAGATGCACTCGCCGCTGGCGCACGCGTAAGCCGGGGGAGGCAACTCCCCCTTTTGGTTAAGTTTATGTAAAAATCAGCTCATGCTTCTGACTGATGACTACGCTTGAACGAGAGTCATTAAGGAGGCGTTATGCGTCGTGTTCTTCTTCCCGTTCTCTCTTTACTAATTTCTCCCCTGGTTTTTGCTACGCCCGCTGCGGTAAAAGTGGAAGTATTGCAAACCAAACTCGATCATCCCTGGGCGCTGGCATTTTTACCCGATAATCAGGGAATTCTGATTACGCTAAAAGGCGGACAACTTCGCCACTGGCAGGCAGGTAAAGGGTTATCTGATCCGCTTCCTGGCGTGCCGCAAGTTTGGGCTAATGGTCAGGGTGGACTCCTTGATGTGGCGCTGGCACCTGATTTCACGACTTCTCGCCGGGTGTGGTTAAGTTTTGCCGAAGGAGATGCTAACGGCAAAGCCGGTACGGCAGTCGGTTATGGTCGCCTGAGTGAAGATCTCAGCCATCTTTCTGACTTCAAAACGGTATTTCGTCAGACACCAAAGCTTTCGACAGGTAATCATTTTGGTGGACGATTGGTGTTTGATGGTAAAGGCTATTTGTTTATTGGGCTTGGGGAGAATAACCAACGGCCAACAGCTCAGGATCTCGATAAGTTGCAAGGGAAAGTGGTGCGACTTACCGACCAGGGCCAGATCCCTCCTGATAATCCCTTCGTTAATCAAGCCGCTGTGCGGCCTGAGATCTGGTCTTATGGTATCCGTAATCCTCAGGGAATGGCGATGAATCCCTGGAGCGATGCCCTGTGGCTGAACGAGCATGGCCCGCGTGGTGGCGATGAAATTAATATTCCACAAAAGGGTAAAAATTACGGCTGGCCTCTGGCAACATGGGGAATCAACTATAGCGGCCTGAAGATCCCCGAAGCAAAAGGTGAAATTGTGGCGGGTACGGAACAACCTATTTTTTACTGGAAAAAATCACCCGCTGTCAGCGGCATGGCGTTCTATAACAGTGATACCTTTGCCCAGTGGCAACAAAAGTTGTTTATCGGTGCGTTAAAAGACAAGGATGTGATCGTGATGAGCGTGAAGGGCGATAATGTCAGCGAAGATGGGCGCATTTTAGGCGACAGAGGTCAGCGTATTCGCGATGTACGTACAGGACCCGACGGCTATTTGTATGTCCTGACCGACGAGTCCGATGGCGAGTTGCTGAAAGTCAGCCCACGTCCCTGATGCTTTAACTGACCGGAATCATGACGACTTTACGAAACGCCGGGCGCTCTGTGAGTTGTTGATACCAGCGCTCAAGGTTAGGGCGCGGAGTCCATGTCAGGCCAACGTTGAATAAATTGTAGATAAACGGCGAAAGGGCAATATCACCAACACCAAACTCGTTGCCAGAGAACCATTTCTGCTTTGCCAGTTCGTCATCCAGAATGGCGAATAATTCATCACATTCTTTAGCACTGGCTGCAATGGCTGCCTGATCCCGCTGTTCTGGCGGTGTTCTGACTAAGCCCATTAATATTCCACGATGTGCCGGAGCAAGCGTCTGGTTTGCCCAGTCCATCCATTTTTCGCCTTCAGCGCGACGTGCGGGATTATCGATCCATAAGCGATTCACTCCATATTGTGCAGCCAGATAGCGCACGATGGTGTTGGACTCCCAAAGCACAAGTTCGCATTCGTCATCGCGCAGTAGTGGCACAAGGCCATTGGGATTCATCGCCAGATAATCCGCGTCATGGTTAACACCGTACTCACGGCCTGCCAGGATTTGCTGATAAGGTAATTCCAGTTCTTCGAGCGTAAACAACACTTTTTTTACGTTAGTCGAGTTATTGCGACCCCACAGCGTAATCATCGTCACCCCCTTTTTAGTATGTCAGCCACCGACTGATTCGCTCCACATGGTCGGTTAAAAACAACAATTACGCAACAAAGGATAAAAAAGTGTCGTTTATCGCAGCGGAGCGCGAAGATATTGCATAAACTTTAAAAACTTTACCAACTTCCGGTTTTTTTAGGCTCTTGAGTGCGTTATTAATCACCGTTCTTATTGTTCGGTGATGAAACGTATATTTTTTGAATGGATACTCGGGTGGCATTTATGACGCAATACTCCTCTTTCCTTCGCGGTCTCGTAGCGGGTTCTGCTCTTTTATTTCTTTTTGCCCCAACGGTTCAGGCTGCTGAACAAGCCATTGATGCGCCCAGCGTGGATGCGCGCGCATGGATCTTAATGGATTACGCCAGCGGGAAGGTACTGGCAGAAGGCAACGCTGATGAAAAACTTGATCCAGCCAGCCTGACAAAAATTATGACCAGCTATGTAGTTGGTCAGGCGCTGAAAGCCGACAAAATTAAACTGACAGATATGGTCACCGTGGGCAGAGATGCCTGGGCGACAGGAAATCCGGCGCTGCGCGGTTCGTCGGTGATGTTCCTTAAGCCTGGCGATCAGGTGTCTGTTGCCGATCTTAATAAAGGGGTGATTATTCAGTCTGGTAATGATGCCTGTATTGCACTGGCCGATTATGTCGCGGGAAGTCAGGAGTCATTTATTGGGTTAATGAATGGTTATGCCAAAAAGTTAGGATTGACCAATACTACCTTCCAGACTGTTCACGGCCTTGATGCACCGGGGCAGTTCAGTACCGCACGTGATATGGCGCTACTGAGCAAAGCACTTATTCATGACGTGCCAGAAGAGTATGCCATCCATAAAGAAAAAGAATTTACTTTCAATAAGATTCGTCAGCCTAACCGCAACCGCTTGTTATGGAGCAGCAATCTCCATGTTGATGGGTTGAAAACCGGGACGACTGCCGGGGCCGGGTATAACCTGGTGGCTTCCGCGACGCAGGGCGATATGCGTCTAATCTCAGTTGTTCTGGGCGCGAAAACTGATCGCATTCGTTTTAATGAGTCTGAAAAACTGCTCACCTGGGGATTCCGCTTCTTTGAAACCGTCACTCCGATAAAACCTGACGCAACCTTTGTCAGCCAGCGAGTCTGGTTCGGCGATAAGAGTGAAGTCAAGCTGGGGGCGGGTGAAGCCGGTTCTGTAACCATTCCTCGTGGGCAACTGAAAAACCTGAAAGCCAGCTTTACACTTAACGAGCCGCAGTTGACTGCGCCACTGAAAAAAGGTCAGGTTGTTGGCACCATCGACTTCCAGTTGAATGGAAAATCTATCGAACAACGCCCACTTATCGTGATGGAAGCGGTTGAAGAAGGGGGAATCTTTAGCCGGATGTGGGATTTCGTGATGATGAAATTCCACCAGTGGTTTGGCGGTTGGTTCTCGTAATCGGTGAACGCGCCGGAGGGTACATGAGACTATCCGGCGCAACGGGGTTAATACAGTAACCTGATATTATGCGCTTTCGCGTACTCAATAATTTCATCATCCGGGCGACAGTCACTCGCCAGCACATCAAACTGTTTTAAATCGCCCATTCGTGCCGGGCGTACTTTACCGAATTTACTGTGATCCACCACCAGTACATGTTGTTGCGCCATCGACATCGCCCAGTGTTTTACCGGCAGCTCTTCGAGATTAAAACAGGTTGCCCCTTTACTGACATGCACGCCTGCTGCGGAGTAGAAGGCAATATCCGGGCAGATGTTATTAAGCGTTTCCTGAAAGCTAAGTGGCTTGAAAATTGCGTTACTGGCATGAAATTCGCCACCACAGAGTATTGCCCGGCAATGTGGTTTCTCTTGTAGTGCCATGAAGGTATTCAGCGAATAACACACTGCCGTAAAGGGAATATCCTTATTGATGGCTTCTATAATCCAGGGCGTCGTGGTGCCGCAGTCGAAAAACAGCGTCTGATGTGGTTGTACAAGTTCAGCAGCCTGTTGAGCCGCGCGACGTTTTTCTTCGACCAGCCGTGATTTTTGATCGCTTAACAGATAGTGGCTGGCACTGCGTGGCTCCAGAACAATATAACCGCCCAGTAAGACTACAGGGGCATTGTTATTATTCAGATCGCGGCGAATGGTCATCTCCGACACACCCAACAAGGTAGCGGCCTCTTTAAGATGAAGTTTATCGCTGCGTTTTAACGCCTGTAATAATTGACTAATACGCTCGTCACGACGTGTTTCCATAATCCCTCTGAAGAATAATTTAAGCGCGCAGTCGAACACTGAGCGCTTAATACTACACGTATTACCAGATATCAGTCACGCACCCAGCCTTTGCGAATCGGCAGGGCGAAGCATACCCGATAACCTGTTTGCAGAAGTGCGTAAATCTTTTCTCCAAAAAGTTGCCAGATAATCTGCGCACTCAGGCAACCAATCATCCCCGCCAGCAGCCCGCCGAGCATATCCACCGGCCAGTGAACGCCAAGATAAACCCGTGACCAGGCAATGGCTATGGCCAGTAGCATTAACAGGGCACCAGACCACAACCGATGCCAGCACAAAAATGCCAGTGCAAAAGTAAAAATCACTGTGCCATGATCACTGGGGAATGAGTCATCCGCAGCATGATGCAGGAAGTTATAGCCAATATGATCAACAAACGGTCGATCATGGGGGAAAAGACGACCGATAACCCACGAAACAATCAAGCTAATAACTATCGCCAATGCAATTTTGATCACCAACTGACGTTGCGCTGAAAGTTGTCCGCGCGGTCCCCATAACCACAGTATTACTGCCAGAAACGGCACTACGAGGATGAGATCTTTGGCGATAATAATTGCCAGTGTAATCATCCATGGCGCAGAGTCTGGCGTGGCGTTGATAAAGTTGAAAAGCGAGTAATTGAGGTTTTCCAGCATAACATCCTGTTCCGGTACAGTTTTAAAGAGTTGGCGCAGGAGAAAGCATAAATTTGCCGAATGAGTCGGTAAAGCAGCATTATCTTATTCCTGCAGCCCGGACGCTGAAACATTGCACAACGAAGAGTAACCCCGGCAACTTAAATAAAGCTTAAAGCGTTTCGTGAAGAACAACGGTTTTCAGTAACATTGTGCGTATTTAACGTTAAAAGCCCACTAATGACTATCTCTGCTGCGATACTTTCATTACACTTTGCGCGGATTTTTATTAGTGAAGCGAATAGATGCAAAACAGATTACAAACCGGCGCACGACTGGGGCGTTCGGCGTTACTTTTTCCTCTTTGTCTGGTCCTGTACGAATTCTCGACATATATCGCTAACGATATGATTCAGCCCGGCATGTTGGCTGTAGTGGAGCAATATCAGGCTGGAATTGACTGGGTGCCAACGTCCATGACTGCCTATCTGGCAGGTGGCATGTTCTTACAATGGTTACTTGGGCCGTTGTCGGATCGTGTTGGTCGCCGTCCGGTGATGCTGGTGGGGGTGGTGTGGTTTATCTTCACCTGTCTCGCCACTTTACTGGCACAAAATATTGAACAATTTACGGTGTTACGTTTTTTACAAGGAATTAGCCTCTGTTTTATTGGTGCTGTGGGCTATGCTGCAATTCAGGAGTCTTTCGAAGAATCGGTATGTATTAAAATCACTGCGCTTATGGCGAACGTCGCTCTGATTGCTCCTCTCCTTGGCCCTTTAGTAGGGGCCGCCTGGGTGCATATGCTGCCCTGGGAGGGGATGTTTATCCTCTTTGCAGTGCTGGCGGCCATTTCCTTTGTGGGCCTGCAGCGTGCAATGCCAGAAACAGCAACCCGTATCGGTGAAAAGCTCTCTTTAAAAGAGTTAGGTCGTGACTACAAACAGGTATTAAAGAATGGTCGCTTTGTAGCCGGAGCTCTGGCCCTGGGATTTGTTAGCTTGCCATTACTGGCGTGGATTGCCCAATCACCCATTATCATTATCACGGGCGAGAAATTAAGCAGCTATGAATATGGCCTGTTACAGGTGCCTGTTTTTGGCGCACTGATTGCTGGCAACCTGGTACTGGCACGGTTAACTGCACGGCGCACAGTACGTTCGTTGATCATTATGGGTGGCTGGCCGATTGTTATCGGGCTGGTCGTTGCTGCGATCGCGACGGCTTTCTCCTCACATGCCTATTTATGGATGACAGCGGGATTAAGTATCTATGCTTTTGGTATTGGCCTGGCCAATGCCGGATTGGTTCGTTTGACCTTGTTTGCCAGTGATATGAGTAAAGGTACAGTGTCGGCGGCCATGGGAATGGTACAGATGCTGATCTTTACGGTGGGAATTGAAGTCAGTAAACACGCATGGTTAGGGGGTGGTAATGGCATGTTTAACCTGTTCAATCTGGCGAATGGTGTTATCTGGCTGCTGTTGATGGTGATTTTTTTACGTGATAAAAGCGTTGGAAATTCACAGAAAGCTTAATGAAATGCCTGATAGCACAAAGCGATCAGGCACTTAATGATTAATGGTGATGGTCATCAATCTGATGTTCAATCACCATTCCTTCACCTACGCTTGCAAGGTGGCGAACATAAGGATGCGGACGATACGCAGGAGCAGGCGCCGGGGCAACATAAACAGTTTGTGGCGCAGTGGTGGTGTTAATGGCTTGTGGAACACTAACGGAAGAGGGAACGACCACAACTTTATAGCCGTTTGGCACATCAACAGTGACATTTTGCGCGAATGCCGCACCGGTAAACGCCATCAAGAACAAGCCCGGCAGAACACAATTTTTCATAATAATTCGCCTGAAAGAAGGCCGGAATAATTATCCGGCGAGTATGTTTGTGCGAATTATGCTGAGTTCATTTATGCATTGTGTTGCCGGGCGTGCTGCTGTTTTATTGATTAAATGGCGCTTCGTGATTTAAAATTTTGTCGATAACATCCAGCACTGCTTCCTGATTATTCGAACCTGCACGGTACTTCGCAGCAGCGACAACAGCTTCTCCCGCGTGAGACATAGCAAAGCTGTAGCCCGCATGACGCAACATTTCAATATCATTTCCGCCGTCGCCAAAGGTAACAACTTCCTCATCTTTTATACCCCAGCGTTGCTGTAACAAACGGATACCATTAGCTTTGTGAACACCAGGGATAATTAAATCAATGCTGCCGTAACCAGTATGTACTGGCACCATAATATCGCCGATAGATTCATGCAGGGCTTGTTGTACTTCAGGGATGCGCTCATCAGAGATATTAAGACCAAATTTGAAAAATACATCATTGATATTTTTGAAGTTATCGACAAATTCCAGACGGTGATAATACATGGCTGCCACCGTTTTTAACTCATCGTTATATTCTTTCAGGGTATAAGCGCTATTTTTACCACAAGCGATAACTTCTATGTCCGAACGCGTCAGTAAATGATCCACAATGGTATTAAAATCGTCTTTTGCCAGTTCGCCATTAAAGATATCCTCACCTTCGCTGACCACCCATCCACCGTTTTCTGCCACAAAAGAGATCTCACTGGCAATCTCCGGGAAAAAAGAGATCAACTGGTAATATTGATTGCCACTGGCGACCACAAAGCGAATTCCTTGTGCTTTCATCTGTTGATACTGAGCCATAAACCGCTCACGGTTATAGGTTTTTTGATCGCTGAGAAACGTACCATCCATATCTACCGCAATTAATTTGATGCTCATTATCCATTCTCCAAAGCAGATTGCGTTTTTGTATCCGGTTTAGCGACGGCTTTGGCGACCAGTGCTGCTAATATCACCAGTGCCAGCACCACTAACATGGCACTGCGTAAGCCGTAGTGTTCACCAAGATAGCCTAACAATGGCGGCCCTACGAGGAAGGCCAGATAGCCAGTGGTTGCCACCACGCTGACACGGGTTGGCGCATCGGGTCCGGTGTCACTGGCGGCGGAAATAGTTAACGGGAATCCGAGTGAAGCACCTAATCCCCAGAGAATAACAGAGACACCGGCCACCCAGGCGCTATCGACAAAGATGATCAGGCCAATTCCTAACGCTCCCATTAGCGCACTGGCACGAACAACAGCCACGCGACTGTAGCGATCAATAAACCAGCCACCGGTAAAGCGTCCGACGGTCATTCCCAGTGTAAAGCCTGCATAAATCAATGAACCCGATGTTGGGCTAAATCCGTGTCCATCTACCATCAACAGGGGTAACCAGTCGTTGGCGGAACCTTCAGCAAACGCCATCGCCAGTACCACGACACCAATCAGCATTAACTGGATGTCACGATAAAAAGGAATGCCTTTTTCGCTATGTCGCTTATCTTCTGCGGTGTTTTTGCCAGTACCATCGGGTATTGCCTTAATCGCGATAAAGATCGGTGCGATGCCAACCAGGGCGGCGAGTAAAATATGTAGCGTTGCCGGAATACCAAATGCTGTCAGAGCCATCCCGATGCCAGCACCTACCAATGTACCGAAGCTGTAGAAACCGTGCATCATGGGGAGCACGGTTTTATTCATCTCACGTTCGACAGCAGCACCTTCAACGTTAATGGCGACCTCTGCGGAACCAAAACTAGCGCCAAATATGCCCAGGCCAATAGCAAATAACCACGCAGATGAAAGCCAAAGGGCGAGGCTTAAGATCATCATTCCGAATAATGCGCAGGACATCGTGGTGCGAATCACATTGCGCGTGCCAAAGCGTTTAACCAACCAGGCAGAACAGAGTATGCCGCTCATTGAACCAACAGAAAGGCCGAATAAAACCGTGCCCATTTCGGCAGTCGAAACCGACAAGATGTCGCGAATGGCGGGGGTACGAGTAGCCCAGGAAGCCATTAGCAGACCGGGCAAAAAGAAAAACATAAACAATGCCCAGGTACGATGCCTTAAAGCTTTACGAGATGATCTGGCAGTCATAATTCCTGTCAAATAAGAAGAAGAGAGAGGACAACAGTAGCAAGGTTGTGTACATTTGTACACATACCTGTTTAATGAGGAAGAGCAGTGCGACGGAGCAACGATCCCCAAAGGCGAGAAAAGATTATTGCTGCCACTCTGGAAGCCGTAGCGACGCACGGTATCCATGCCGTGACACACCGTAAAATTGCGATAATTGCGCAAGTCCCGTTGGGATCGTTGACTTATTATTTCTCGGGAATCGATGAATTATTGACCATTGCATTTCGTCGTTTTACGGAAATCATGACAGAGCAATACCAATCTTTTTTTACCGGAGTCTCGGAACCGATAGAAGCCTGTGAAGCCATCACTGAGATGATCCATAGTGCGCAAATCACCACGCCAGAGAAAATGGCGTTGATGTATCAGTTATATGCTTTTGCCAGTCGTAAACCTGCTTTGAAAAAGGTCATGCAAAACTGGATGCACAGCAGCCAGCAGACGTTGCAACAGTGGTTTGATCCCGATACGGCCCGGGCACTGGATGCATTTATTGAAGGTATGACATTGCATTTTGTGACTGACAGTAAGCCACTGACACGCGACGAGATTTTAAAAATGGTGAAAAGAATCGCAGGGCAGTAATATTTGCGTTATGTGCATGCGAGAAGAAATGAGACGTGGCATATATGAGGACAAGCGTCAAATAGTTGGACTAGCAATATATAAATAATTCATCGATGTTAGTACAGGATGCTAAAAATGTCAGCAGAATTTATACTGTCGTTTAATGATTTTTCATGGTATGAAAATAATAAATATAATATTGTGAAGGTAATATCATCATTACCTTCCTACTGGAAGAATGATGGAGCTATTTATTATCTTTCTTGTGATATAAATAAAGAGAATTACAGTTTGCGCTTATTTATTGAAGATAAGAGTTTATTTATTGAAATATCAACACGACCAGAAATAATTCAAAATGATTTACATTATTTGTTTAGTTGGATTAGATGCCGTACACGAATAAAAATATATGATCATGATGGAGAAGAATCGGGGTGGTAACCACATGAAAATATCAAAAATTTATCATCCAGTTGGCTAAATCATAGCGAGCTTTTAACAATTTGGCGATCTGCCTGAACTATCCTTAAGAATCAGCGTTTCTGCAACTGTCATCTTTGATGTTTCACAGCATGGTGTTGTTCTTATGTGTTTTTGACTATCAGTATTGGAGGCAAAGTAAACCTGCCATATTTCACGTTTCATGTGCGGGGTATTCTGTCAATCCATGGGCCTCATCCCTTACGGCTCGCTGCAGATAGCGTTCAAATCCGCTCCATACACAACCTGTCGCCATCGCCGTATAGCGGATTACTTAATCTCATGATTTTAAA
>ERZ1034915.709-NODE-709-length-21596-cov-17.098231_pt1 | contig 21596 bp, 20 predicted proteins | sample MGYA00520592_ERZ1034915 | MGnify/ENA primary metagenome ERZ1034915 (study PRJEB33766, sample SAMN09781787) | gut metagenome | biome: gut microbiome | host: Homo sapiens | place: Madagascar | study: EMG produced TPA metagenomics assembly of the PRJNA485056 data... | reverse complement strand
ATTGACTATGCCGTAATGGAGAAGTCGAAGGAAATCTATACCTTGCCAGCCGAGTTTGGCTGGAGCGACTTAGGTAGCTGGGGCAGCCTCCGCACCTTGCTCCCACAGGATGAGGCTGGCAATGCCAAGGTAGGCAAGGACATCCGCTTGTATGAATGCAAGAACTGCGTGGTTCATGCAGCCGATGAAAGCAAGGTGGTAGTTCAAGGCTTGGATGGCTATATCGTTGCCGAGAAGAATGGACAACTGCTTGTCTGCTCCTTGAAGGAGGAACAGAGAATTAAAGAATTTGGAAAGTAATATATGTCAAATCAAACATCAGATAATAATAAACGAATAGCGAAGAATACGGTTTACCTATATTTCCGTATGATGGTAACTGTATTGGTGAGCTTATATACTTCAAGAGTCATCTTGAAGACTTTGGGTGTATCAGATTTTGGAGTCTATAATGTCATGGGCGGCATTATAGGTATGCTTGGCTATGTGAACTCTTTGCTGGCAGGAGGAACTTCTCGCTTTTTGACCATTGGTTTGGGAAAGAATGACTTGCCTCGATTAAAGATGATATTTACTACATCTTTTACCTTGTGTCTGGCATCTGCGGTATTAATACTTGTTTTGGGTGAAACGATAGGATTGTGGTTCGTCAACATGCAACTCAATATTGAACCATCAAGAATGGAGGCTGCTAACTGGGTATATCAGTGTGCATTGTTCTCTTCAGCATTGACTGTTGTTCAAACGGTCTTCACTGCATCCATCATATCACATGAAAAAATGTCAATTTATGCGTATATGAGTATTTTGGATGTTGTCTTCAAATTAGGCATAGTCTTCATGCTTCTGTGGTTTGATTTTGATAAGCTCAAGTTGTATGCTTTATTGATGTTCATTGTAAATACGGTAGTCTTTATCGTATATTATTTATATTGCAAATTGAATTTTAAAGAAATCTGCACAAGAATAGCCTTGAATAAAGAATTGTTTAAGGAAATGTTTTCATATTCAAGCTGGAATATGATAGGGGGATTTTCGGGAGTATTGAATAATTATGGTATCAATATCTTACTAAATATATTCTTTGGAACCATAGTCAATGCGTCAAGGGGTGTGGCTCTGCAAGTAAATAATTTGGTGCAGCAGTTTTATTCCAACTTCCAGATGGCATCTCAACCACAGATTATGAAATATTATGCTCAAGGTAAGATTAGCGAAATGTCTCATTTGATAGTCAATAATTCAAAATACTGTTCTTTGATATTGCTCTGTCCGATTATTCCTATTTTTATATATGTAGATAAGCTGCTCTATATATGGTTGGGGCAAGTGCCGGAATACTGTTCTTCATTTGTCAGAATTACGCTTATATATACATTCCTTTGTTCTATAGATGCTCCTATTGGAATGGGAATTCATGCTGTAGGTAAGATGAAATTGCCAAACTGTACGACAGCAATCGTGAATTTTATGAATTTTCCAATTGTCTACTTAGTTATTAAGTTGGGAGCGAATCCTATTGTCAGCTATTGCTTTACTCTAACAGCTTTACCTATTAATATATGCATAGACTTATTCATTTTAAAGAGATATACAGGTTTTGCTGTGACAGACTTTGTAAGAAAGGCTTTGATACCTATTGCTTATATAGCAATCATTGGAGCAGTGTTACCTATAGCAATTTCATATTTTTTGCCGGATACGATAATTATCACAATATTAAAGTGTGTCATATCCGCAATTTATGTAGCTGTAGTTATCTTCTTTTTAGGTTTGTCAGAGAGAATGAGAAATAAGGTTTTAATCAAACTAAAAATTAAGCATGAGAATAATTGATAAAGTACGACTATTTTGTAAAGTGAATTGGTTTCGAACAGTTTACTTTAATTGTAAGTATTTACCTTTCTATCAAGCTAGACATTTGCCAATACTACTTTATCATCCTGGTACTATATGTGGATACGGTTCTTATATTATAGATGTAGAACAGGACAAGGTAAAGTTTGGTATGCTAAAACTTGGTGTCAAGAATGAAAATTCTGTTTTGACAAGAACAGGTATTTGCATTTCGAATTCAGGGAAACTCATATTCAAAGGTTCTGGTGTGATTGGCAATGGCTGTTCTTTAACCATCGGCAAGGATGGTATATTACAGATGGGTAAAAACTTTGGAATCACAGGAAATGTTTCTATTCATTGTCATGAGAGCATAAATATTGGTGATTTCTTCTCGTGTTCGTGGAATGTTTCAATAGATGATACTGATCATCACAAGCTGATGGATGTAGAACGTAATGGAGAAAAGAAAGAAACTAAGCCAATAACAATAGGAAATAATGTATGGATTTGTCAACAGGTGACAATGTTGAAGGGAAGCAAACTTCCTGATTGGACCATAGTTAGTTCAAATTCTTTAGTGAATAAAAAATACCTTACCCCCCCATATTCGGTTTTGGCAGGTATGCCTGCTAAAGATACAGGGAGGAAAATAAAGAGAGTTGATATAGAAGGTTATATTTCAAGACACGGCTGGAATATAACAGAAGGTTTGAAAATATTTAATTGTTGAAATGAAAGATATAAAGATAAAACTTCTAAATGGGATAAAGCTTTTATACAAGCAAGAACCATTTAGAATATATGATGATTCAGCCGATTATAAGGGTCAAAAAGCAAATGATTTTGTTTATGATAGTTTGCAGAATGGTACCCCTTTAATGGTTGCTAAGTTTGGAACCGTCGAATTGGGAGTTGTTGGAGCTTATGAAATAAAGAAGCATTGTAGTCTATTCCATTGCTATAATGATTTTATGCGAGGCAGAATTTCTTTGTATAGTTCTAAAGTCTTAAATTCTTTATGCAAGCAAGCTGGTTTTTTCCCAAATGACGTTCAACTTGGAGAAAAATTCTATGACTTGATGCTTGATGACATGAAGGAAATTGATATTTTAGGAAGCTATATTTATGAAGAGAAATATATAGATAAATATCTCAACTGTAAGAGAATAGATTTAGATGGGTATTATGCTCCATTCCTATGGGAGAATCCATGGACTAAATATTTGAAAGGAAAGAAGGTACTGGTAGTACATCCTTTTGTTGATACTCTTCGCTATCAGTATGAGCATAATCGGGAGAAACTTTTTGCGAATCCAGATGTCTTGCCTGAGTTTGCAGAGTTGCTTACAATAAAAGCTGTTCAAACTATAGCAGATCAACAAGACGAAAGATTTAAAACCTGGTTTGATGCCTTGCAGTATATGAAAGATGAAATCTCAAAGGTTGATTTTGACATAGCGTTAATTGGTTGTGGTGCTTATGGAATGTGCTTGGCTGCTCATGTAAAGAGAATGGGTAAGCAAGCTGTTCATCTTGCGGGGTGGACTCAGATGCTATTTGGTGTTTACGGAGAAAGATGGATCAAGGACCAGCCACAATATTCCAAATTCATCAATGAGCATTGGATTCGTCCATTGGAATCTGAGAGACCCAAAGGGGCGGAAAAGGTAGAAAATGGATGTTATTGGTAAAACAAATAGAAGTTATGCAAAACCAGAAGATTCGTAATTCGAATATTGAAATCTTGAGATTTGTACTGATGTCTGCCATTTTGTTATGGCATGTCTTCATGCATGGGTATGGCTTTAAATCTATAGGTACAGAAGGCTTTGTCTATCAAGAAAACATGCCTTTATCGTTGTTCCTTGCTACATTGCTTTCCCCAGCCACATACTGTTTCGTTTTTATATCAGGCTTCTTCGGAATACATTTTAAGTTAAGTAAATTGTTCCAAATAATAATATGGTGTGTGTTTGTTAGTGTTATACAAACAGGGATACAAGTTTTCTATTGGGGAGAATACGTAGGTGCTAAAGATTTGATACATGCATTATGTCCTATCACCTCAGAGCGTTGGTGGTTTATGACTGCTTTTGTTCAATTATACATATTGAGTCCGATTTTAAATTATTGGACGAAAAATGTCGCAAAAAAGGAATTTAGATTAATCCTCACTTGTGTGTTTTTCTTGTCTTTCTTGCATATCGTGACGGGAAGTTATAATGCTGGTAGTAGTTTGTTGGGACTTATTTTTGTCTATCTATTGGGAAGATACTTAAAAAAATATGGATGTTGTGACAGCAGAAAATCCAGAAAATTCTATCTTGGTTCCTTTGGGGGACTTTTTGCTCTTTTGCTTTCCGTATATTTGGCAATGGTAATTTCTGGCAATGATAAGGGACTGAAAATTATTATGTATTTACTTGGATTTATCAATCCTTTGATCGTCATTATGGCAGTGTGTATTTTCTTCATAATATACCAAATGCCAGCATGGAAAAATAAGTATGTAAATAAGATTATTTCAGCAAATCTTTTTATCTACTTGTTTACAGAAGGAATTCGGGGGGGGGGCAAATCTACACCTTTCTTGGAAACAAGTTTCATGAAAATATGTTAGTAGGAGTCTCTTACTTCTTTTTAGCCTTGATTGCTTGTATTTTGGGAGGTTTGATTATCGTAAAAATATCGAATTTTATCCTTGTAGCAGCAAAAAGCATTCATAAAAAGATCATGTTCAGTGATTGATGTGATAATGTTTAGATTTTGAATTTAGGTTATGATTAATTACAATAAAAAAAGTAACTGTGTTCTATTCTTTCTAATATTCCTTATTTTTATATTGTTAATAACTAAGGGATTGAGCTTTTCTGGATGGGGAATGTTTCCTCGTTTAGCGACAGTAAGATACACAGTCTTGTTTCTTGTACCATTATTGACTATAGTAATATACAATAAGGTCGTAAGATCCAGTCAGATGTATAATCGGAAATTTGTTGTATATGTATTCTTGGCAAGCATATTTTCATATTTCCTTCGCAATATATTTTATGATACGGGTGTAGGATATGGTTTGGAGAACAATCTTTTTGTGGCATTTACATTTTGTTCGTATTTTCTTTTCCATTACCTAAAAGTCTCGGAAAAGTTGTTGCTTGAATCTTTAACTATTATAGGGTTAATTGTTCTTGCAATTCAGGTTTTTCAGCAATTACACCCAGAATTAGCAGTATTTAGCATGTATACAGAGGAGATGCGACAAGAATTGGGATTAAGCCAAGATTATATAACTGGTATGCGAAATGGTCTTTATCGGTTTATGCCAATAGCTCAGCATTTTCCACTATTCCTGTTGTGCTATTACTTTTCAAAAGTTTTGAGAAATTACGATTTTAAGTATTTGATATTAACTGTTGCTTTTGCTGCTTCTACATATCTTATGCTTACGCGAATGTTTATGGTATGTGCCGGAATCTGTTGCTTGTTTATATATATATTCCAAAAGAATAAAAGTAAATCAAAGTTAAGGACAGCCATAATTGTTATTGTTGGTATCGTGCTTTTAGTCTCTTATTCGGATGTTTTATTTTCTCAATTGTTTAGTTCACAAGATTCTGATGTAGACCAAAGTACAGGAGCTCGTCTTGATTGTGTTCCTTTTATATTATATCAGGCTATTCAAGATCCTTTTCTTTTTATTTTTGGTCATGGTTATCCAGCCATGTTATGGAAATGGGGCGTAAATTTAGGCTATTGGTATAATGATATAGGCATTTTAGGGCAAATCTATCCTTATGGTATAATTTGGTTTATTGTCTATTTTCGATTGGTCTATAAGATTTTAGTCAAAAAACGAGAAAGCATACCTATTTATATAAGAGCCTATGTTTTTGGACTTTTATGTATCTGTATGATGATGAGTAGTTATGCTAATAGTCTTGATATGACATTTTTATGGTGTATAATACTTTATATTATTGATAATTATATAGATCAATCAATGAATGTTGAACATAATGCAGTATAACTATGAAATTTTCGATAACGATACCAGCTTATAAAGCGATTTTTTTAAAGGAGTGTATTGATAGCATTCTTGCACAAACCTACAAAGATTTTGAACTAATAATATTAAATGATGCATCACCTGAAGATTTGGATTCTATTATCAAACAATATAGTGACAATCGTATAAGATATTATGTTAATAAACAAAACTGCGGAGCTATTAATGTCGTTGACAATTGGAACAAATGTTTGGAGTATGCCAAGGGCGATTTTATCATCTGCATGGGTGATGATGACAAGCTTATGCCTAATTGTTTGGAGGAATATGCAAAGGTAATAGAAAATTATCCGGATTTAGACGCATTCCATGCAAGGGTAATTCGAATTGATGATGACTCTAATGTAATAGACTTATTGGAAGATAGAGCTAATTTGGAAAGTATCTATTCGGCGATGCATCATCGTTTTAAAAGTCGTCAACAATACATTGGTGATTTTTGTTATAGAACATCTAAGCTAAGAAAAATTGGTGGGTATTACAAATTGCCATTAGCTTGGATTTCTGATGACATTACTTCCTATCTAATGGCAATTCCAAATGGAATAGCCAATACTAATGTTGCAACCTTTATGTATCGAATAAATGCGCTAACAATTAGTCGTACGGGAAATTGCAAGATCAAAATGGAAGCTTTATGCCAAGCAGTAGATAAAATTAATTCCATATTGGATAAATTGCATCCAATTACTTTGGAGGATGTTACGGAATTTAAGCTACTTCCACAACTTTTGCAGAAATGGCAAAATGCAGAAAAATGTTCTATTATAGTAGATAGCTATAAAAATAGAATTTCTAATATATTGTTTTGGTTTAAATCAAAGAGAAAATATAACTTAAATAATAAGCATATTTTTAAAGCTTTATTATTGTTTGTATTGTCTCGAAATAGATAAAAGAATGGAAAAGAAATTGGTTTACGTGGGTTTTGCCTACAAGCATCATAAGGGGACGCATGCTGGCTATCAGCATATCAAGGATTGTCTTAAATATGATCATTTGATAGAATGTCAAAAGGAGTTTGAATTTCTCTTTTTTGATGTCAAGGAAGCGTCTGTTTTCAAACGCTTGTTGAGAAAACTGTATGCTGTAACTTTTGGTGATGGATGTCCCTTTGCGCTATTTCGCGCATTGGTTTATTCTTGGAAGCATCCTGAGACTGTTTGTTTCCATATAATTTATGGTGACAATATTTATGCTAAGTTCTTCTATAAGCTAAGAAGAAAGAATCATAAAGTGGTAGCAACTGTTCATCAACCTTTTGACAACTATATGCGTAGTCAAAAAATGAAGAATAAGTTGCTTTGGCCAGATGAGGTTATTATTCTTTCAAACAATGAATTGCAACAATTCAACGATTTTACGGGCAAAGATAATATCTCCTATATACCTCATGGAATTTGCACAGATTTCTATAAGCCATTAAATAAGAAAACGTCTTATAAGGAATCTGTATTAATGGTCGGAAACTGGTTACGTGATTTTGATTTGGCTGAGACTGTTTTCACAAAGTTACATGCTGAGCATCCCGAAATTCTTATTGATATGGTTGGCTCTGTTATAAATAGGGAAAGATTCGCCAATCTTGTGAATTATCATTGTGGCATTAGCGACGAAGAATTGCTACACCTTTATCAAAACTGTAGCTTGGTTTACCTTCCTTTGTTGAGATTTACCGCTAACAATGCCTTGCTGGAAGCTGCAGCAACAGGTTGCAAATTAGTAATCGCTACCGATAATACGGATGATAATACTTATATTCCTAAGGATTTTATTGTAATATCGAAACGAACTGTTGATGATAGTATTGAAGCAATATTGAAAAATATTTATAGTAAGGACTCCAATCTATCTCTAAGAAAATATATTATAGAGCGATTCTCTTGGGAAGTTGTTTCTGAGGAGGTTAGAAAACTTCTTCAGAAAAGATTATAACATACAAAGACATCAATATTATGCTTTTCAATTCATTAGAGTTTATCATTTTCTTTCCGATAGTATTTGCCTTGTATTGGTTGGCTCACAGAAATGCCAACTTACAGAATTTAGTTCTAATTATAGGAAGTTGTGTGTTCTATGCCTGGGTTGATTGGGTATTTCTTTTTCTGATAGGCTTTACAGCAGTTTTTACTTATCTGACAGGTCGGATATTGGATGGTGAGCAACCTGCCAAAAATAAGAAATGCTTCGTGGCAATCAATGTTGTAGTGAATCTAGGCATTTTGGGATTTTTCAAATACTACAATTTCTTTGCGGCAAGTTTCAATAGTACCTTCCAAAGTGTGGGTGTCAATCTGGATATACCTACATTGCAGTTGGTACTTCCAGTAGGAATTTCTTTCTATACCTTTAAGGCTATCAGTTATTCTGTGGATTGCTATAAGGGCAAAATGGGGGGGGCAAGATCTTACAGCAGTGTTCAGCTATCTCCTGTTCTTTCCACAGCTTTTAGCAGGTCCTATTGAAAAAGCGAGAGATTTGTATCCTCAGTTCCTTAAGGCAAGGTCGTTCGGATATCCCCAAGCTGTAGATGGCTCGAAGTTGATTATATGGGGATTATTTAAGAAAATAGTCATTGCAGACACGGCTTGTGGCATCGTCAACTCAATATATGGAGACGTTGGTTCATACAATTCTTCAGCTTTATTGATATGTGCTATTTTGTATTCTTTCCAGATATATGGAGATTTCTCGGGATATAGCGATATGGCGATAGGCATAGGTAAGCTATTGGGTATAGAGTCGAAGAAGAATTTCAATTTGCCATATTTGTCAAGAGATATAGCTGAGTTTTGGAAGCGTTGGCATATATCCTTGAACACATGGTTTGTAGAGTATGTCTATATTCCTCTCGGCGGTAGTAGGATTTCCAAGTATGTCACGATACGGAATACTTTCATCATCTTCCTTCTGAGTGGCTTGTGGCATGGTGCCAACTGGACGTTCATTTGCTGGGGACTGTATCATGCTCTGCTGTTTGTTCCCTTGTTGTTGTTGGGCAAGACGAAGAGATTTGGTAAGTATGAGAGAGACAAATCTATTAGTTCAAGAGAGTGGATACATATCTTGTGTACTTTTGTATTGGTTACAATAGGTTGGGTGATTTTCCGCTCACCTGATATACAGACGGCTTTCCATTATATCGTAAAACTATTTACGGTTACGGACTATGGTATCCCAAATATCAACTCCAAGCGACTCTTCATTATTTTGGAGTGTACGATGGCTATAGCTTTTGTTACTATTATGGAATTACGGCACAAAACGGACAATGTTGTGCTTTCGTTCCGAACAAAATATGTAGCTGTCAATTATATGGGGTATCTGATAGTGGCAGCATGGGCAATATTGTTCTATGCCGTAGGTCAAACATTTATTTACTTTCAATTCTAAGAGAAGATGAAACGATATATCACAAAAGTTATTCTGTTTGTAGGTGCTCTTTTCTTGTTGTTGGTTGTCATTGGAATGATATTGCCATACAATAAGGATGGTTACATACGGGCACAGAAATTTAAAATGGAAGTCTTGGCTAATCCGAGCAGAAAGCCAACCATCGTTATTTTGGGTGGCAGCAATGCTGCATTTGGATATGATACTAAAGAGTTGAATGATAGTTTGTCAATGCCTGTTTTCAACGCAGGACTGCATGCTGGTATGGGAATGAAGTTCTTTTTGGATGATTGTTCTCAATATCTGAAAAAGGGGGATGTATTGGTGTTCAGTCCAGAATATGACCAATTCTATGGAAATCTGAATGATGGTCAGAGCGAGATGACGGATGCATTCTATCTATACCATTGCCATTATCCAGGTGAAATGTCATATAAACAGATTATTGGTGTCATTCAAAACACACCTTCTTATCTGAGAAAAAAGATAGAATATAATCTGTTTGCACTTGCCCACTTAAAGACAGATCCTGTCTATACTTTGTCATCTGTTAACAAGTATGGTGATGTGACATGGCATTGGTATCACACAAGGTCGCATGGCACTCCTGATGGGCATGGTATAGACGGCGGAAGTTGTGATTTTAATGAATATGCATTTTCATATTTGGTGGCAAAACTGAAAGAGTTGAAGAATAGAGGCGTAACTGTTATCATGTATCCCGCCGCTTTCGAGCAGGAAGCCTTTGAAGGTAGTGCAAAGAGCGCCAGATATATATCGGAAAGACTTCGACAAGCAGGTTTTCCTTATGTTTGCGCTCCGAAAGAATGTTCTTTTCCGAAAGAGGATTTTTATGATAGCAATTATCATTTGAACCATCAAGGGGCATTGTTGCATAATAAACATCTGATTGGTGTTTTGAAAAAAATGAAATATTAATAATGATGAAAGTACTTCAGATAAATACATTTTATGGCATTGGTAGCACTGGCCGTATCATGCGAGAATTAAAGGAAGTTGCAGAAGCCAATGGAATCGAAAGTTATGCAGCCTTTGGCTATGGATATATTCCTAAAGACGCAGAGAAAGAAGCGGTCTATCGAATAGAAAGCGACCGAGAATTACTTGTCAGCAAGCTCTGGACAAAAGCCACAGGGCATCATGGGTTCAATAATAAAAAAGAAACGAAAAGGCTTTTAGGGTGGATTGATAAGGTGCAGCCAGATATTATCCATATGCATAACATTCATAACCATTTCGTGAATGTCCGTATGCTGTTAGAGTATATCGCCGAGAAGCATATACCATGTGTATTGACGATGCATGACTGCTGGACATTTACAGGGCATTGTGCTTACTTTGATTATTCTGGTTGTGATAAGTGGAAGACTGGGTGTAATCATTGTCCAAGTCTTCGTGATTATCCAAAGACGTTTGCACTTATAGACCCTTCTCCTTGGAATTATAAGCTGAAACAAAAACTGTTTGAGTCTTTGAACATTACTTTTGTTTCTCCTTCTCAATGGCTTTGTGATTTGCAACAACAGTCGTTTTTGAAAGAAAAGCCATGTAAGGTAATTAATAATGGTGTGGATGTAAATGTATTTAAACCTGTGAAAAGCGATGTGCGTCAGGTATATGGCATTGGTGAAAGGAAAATGATTTTGGCAGTAGCTGGAGGTCTTGCTCCAAGAAAGGGAAAAGACTACTTGCTGAGATTGCCTACCTTGCTGAATGATGATGAGGTGTTGGTACTTGTTGGATTGCAGAAAGGACAAAAGCAGTTGCTACCAAAAACAGACAAAGTGATAGGCATCCAACGCACGAAAACTTCTGATGAATTGGTTGGCTTATATTCTGAGGCAGATGTGTTCGTCAATCCTACCTTAGAGGATAATTTCCCTACGACAAATATTGAGTCTTTGGCTTGTGGTACTCCTGTCGTTACATTTCGAACAGGCGGTAGCGTTGAGGTGATAGCTCCAGAAACTGGACTTGTTGCTGAAAAAGGTGACATGGATGGTTTATTGGCAGCAATACGAATAGTATTGGCTAAAGGCAAGACACATTATACCAATGCTTGTAGAAAGAAAGCTGAGAAGGATTACAATAAGGATGTACAGTATGGAAAGTATATTGATTTATATAAGGCAATTATTGCACATTAAAAGCAAAAAATATTATGGGACTATTTCATAAAATAACTTTTGTACCACGTTTTATGCGTCAGGTATTTTATCAGCCTTTTAATAAACTGATGTTTAAATCCGCAGGAGCAAGTATTGGAAGAAATTTTAGAGTGAGAAATCGTTTTTATCTAAAGCTTTATCCAAAGGGAACTTTGGCTATTGGCAATGATTTTACTGTCCATAGTGGCGAGGCAATCAATCCTATTACAAGAAATATTAAAGGATGTTTCTTCATAAATTGGGGGGGCAGTTTGACTATAGGCAATAATGTAGGAATGAGTTCTCCAACAATATGGTGTGACGAGAAAATTGTCATAGGAAATGATGTAAGGATTGGAGCTTTGGTCACTATAATGGATACAGATTGTCATAGTTTGAACTATAAGGATAGAATGAACGGTGATAAGGGAACCAAGACAAAACCTGTGGTGATAGAGAACGGGGTATTAATAGGAGCCCAGTCTATTGTCTTAAAAGGAAGCCATATTGGTGCTCATTCTGTTATTGGTGCAGGTTCCGTTGTCTGTGGCGAAATTCCAGCTAATTGTATTGCTGCTGGTAATCCTTGCAAAGTGATAAGAAAATTATAAAGCTTATGAATCATGTTAAGATAAACTTAGAGAATTGTTTTGGAATAAAGAAATTCTCGAAAGACTTAGACTTTACTCAATATCGGAGTATATTGATTTATGCTCCGAATGGTACGATGAAGACTTCGTTTTCAAAATCAATGCAACTTCTCAGTCAGGGCAAAGCGAATAAGATAAATGATAGAATTCATCCTGAAAAAACGGCAGTTTGTGACGTTAAGGACGAAAATGGTGTAGTTATAGCTCCTGAAGATATCTATGTAGCTAATGCTGATGAGGATGTGAACAGCGAGGAACGCTTTAGTTCTTTCTTGGCTGATGCAGCATTGAAGGCAAGATATGATGCCATTTATGCAGAATTGGCTCAGAGCGAATATGTGTTCATGACTAGTTTAAAGCAACAGACGAAAAGTGATAATTGCAAGGATGAGTTTGTGGAAGTATTTTCTTTAAACAAGGATGTTCCAGATAGCTTTTTGCAATGTCTTTATCGGCTGAAAGATGAACTGGACACAGAACATGAGGTATTTGACTTCAAATATAATAACATATTCGATACAGGTGGTAAAGTAAAGGCTGTAGTTGATAAGTACAAGGATGCATTAGTTGATTATTTTAATCGCTATTCAGAGTTGCTTGCAGACTCTTCCCTGTTCTCTTCCTCAGTTGATGGAAAGTCATTCGGATCATATCAAGCAAATGAACTGATAAAAGCAACTAAGGATGATACATTCTTTAAGGCAAGCCACCATTTGACGTTGAGCGATGGTACTGAGATCGAAAACGCAGCCCAACTTCAAATCCTGGTAAATGAAGAGTTGGGGAAGATAGCAGAAGATGAGGAACTCAAGAAAAATCTTGCCAAGATAACTAAGGCTCTTGACGCTAATGAGCAGACTCGTCTTTGTAAGGTAGAGTTGGAGCGTAATCCTGCTTTGGTTGCTCATCTCGTCGATTATGAGAAATTTCAGAAAGACTTTTGGTTAGGTTGTTTGGTTGCCAAGAAAGATGAAGCCAAGGCACTAGTTGCTGTTTATGAGGCAAAGCGTCAAGAGTTGCAACTGATTTTAGCGGAAGCCAATGCCAAATTGGATGTTTGGAATCAAATTGTCAAAATTTACAATGAACGTTTTCACGTTCCTTTCACAGTTGCTATCGAAAACACCAAGGATATTATCCTAAAGCAAGATACAGCAAAACTGAAATTTACTTATAAAGATAAGGATGGTACGGATACTGATACTCAGAAAAAGGATTTAATGAATATCCTGAGTCGAGGTGAACGCCGAGCATTCCATATCATGCAAATTATCTTTGAAGTAGAGGCAAGAAAGCGTGAAGGCAATGACACTCTGGTGGTATTTGATGATATAGCAGATTCTTTTGACTATCAAAACAAGTTTGCCATCATTGAATATATCAAGGATATGAATGATGCCGGTATCTTTAAAACCATTGTATTGACTCATAACTTTGATTTCTATCGTACTTTGAGTAGCAGGTTGGGATTGGGAAACTCTGTTTTCATGACCAATGTTGCCAATGATGGAACTATAGAACTGAAGCGTGGGCAGTATCGCAAAGATTTGTTTTCTTACTTGATTGATGGAAATCATGATGACAAGCAGTTGATTAGCATTATACCTTTTGCTCGTAATTTGATTGAATATATGGAAGGTCAGTCTATGGACTATATTAAGCTGACTTCTTGCATGCATGTAAAACAGGGGCAAACTGATGTTTTGACCATTAATGATATCATCAGTTTAGTAAAAGGAAAATTCCCTCAGCGATGCCAAACTTTGAAATCCGTGAATCCAAATAAAAATATCAAGGAGTTTGTTTATAGCGTAGCTGAAAGTATCGTTTCAGAAACTAATCTTGACCCAATCAAGATAGAAAATAAAATTTGTTTGTCTATAGCTTGCCGTTTGAAGGTAGAGGACTATATGATAAGTAAGATGGCTCATGATGCAACCTTGGTGCAGCAGATTAATAGTATTAGAAGCAACCAGGCAAGTAAGCTATTTGAACTCTATAAGGGGCATGAGTCAAACCATATAGATTTGATAGAAGAAGTGAATATGATGACTCCTGAAGGCATTCATCTGAATAGCTTTATGTATGAGCCGCTAATTGATATGTCGGCAGAACATTTGGTGAAATTATATAATAGGTGTAAAAACGAATTGGTTTAGTATTTAGATATGAGAAATCCAAAGATTTCAGTTATAACCGTGTGCTACAATAGCAAGGCACACTTGGAGGAAGCTATCAATAGCGTCCTCAACCAGACTTATAGTAATAAGGAGTATATTGTGATAGATGGTGGTTCCACAGATGGAACACTTGATATTATCAATAAGTATCGTGACAAGATAGACTATTTTGTCTCAGAGAAAGACCGCGGTATCAGCGATGCTTTCAATAAGGGAATCAAAGCTGCTACAGGTGATATCATAGGTATTTGTAATGCTGACGATATGCTGGCTTCAGATTGTATGCAAATCCTCGCTGACAATTATGAGGCAGGAATAGATATCTACCGCATGAATGAGGTGGTGAAGAACTTTGAGACAGGCGAGGAATTTTTAACAAAGCCGACATTAGTATATGGGCATCGTCTTATAAATCATTATACTTGTCACATGGGATGTTTTGTATCAAAGACGGCATACGAGAAATATGGTATGTATGATGTGGAATTACGCATTCAGATGGATACTGATTTACTTTGTAGATTTTCTGCAAAAGGGGCAAAATATAAGTACATTGATGCAAATTGTGGATTCTTCCGTCGTGGAGGAGTTTCAACAACTGGAATTAGTCGTAGAAACTATGAAAGAAAATTGATTTTAAAGAGATACGGAGCATCAAAATCGGATATTTTTTATACGCAATTTTGTCATCGCTTTTCACAAATGGCAAAGCGAATTTTGCTTATTTTGCATTTAGATCCCACTAAAGTCAGTGAAACAATTAAAGGTTTAAGACGAATATGAAAAATATAATTTCACGTGAAGAAAGCAAATCGATCATGTTAAAAATGATGGATGCTATAGATGATTTGTGTAAAGAAAACAGTGTTAAATATTTTCTTCATGCAGGTACTTTGTTAGGTGCTGTCCGCCATAAAGGTTTTATACCTTGGGATGATGACATTGATATTGCTCTTTTAGGCGATGAATATGAAAAATTTTTGGATATGATGAGAAATCAAACAAAATATCCTTGGCTACGTTTAATTGATCATCATGTTAAAGGATATTATTATCCTTTTGCTAAAGTAGAGGATAAGAGAACTATAGCAAAGCAAGATGATAACGTATCAGAATATGGAATTTGGATAGATATTTTCCCATTATATAAATTTCCTGACGATTTGAAAGAGCGTAATAAATTTGTGCGAAATCTTCGTATTTATAATGCTTTGGTGCTTTCAATGACTACAGATTTTATTCATGGGAAATTCAATAAAAAAATATTTTTAAAGTTTCTCTTAAAGATAGTATCTTTATTTATAGGCAAGAAAAGGATATTAGCAGCAAATATTAAGTACGCAAAAAAATATGAGAATAAAGCTACTCATTATGTTGGAGGAATATTTACTCCATATAAAAAAGAGTACATTGAATCATCAAAAGTTTATCCGATAGTAGAATTAGAGTTTGAAGGCCGAAAATATAAAGCACCTTCTTGTTGGAATGAATTCTTGCGAAATATGTATAATAACTATATGCAACTTCCCCCAGTTTCACAGCGTAAGACTCATGGTGTAACAGCTTGGTGGAAATAATGTTAAATATTTTAAAATATGAAAACTGTAATAACATATGGAACGTATGACCTTCTTCATCAAGGTCATATAAATCTTTTGCGTCGAGCTAAGGAATTGGGTGATTACCTTATTGTTGGTGTCACAAATGATAGCTTTGATAGAGATAGAGGTAAATTGAACGTTCGCAATAATGTCTTGGAACGTGTAGAAGCTGTTAAAGCTACTGGGTATGCTGACAAGATTATTATAGAGGACTATGTTGGTCAGAAAATCGACGATATCCAAAAATATAATGTAGATATTTTTGCTATAGGTTCAGATTGGGAAGGGCAGTTTGATTATCTTAATGAATTCTGTGAGGTTGTTTATCTACCAAGAACTCAAGGTATATCATCTACTATGCTTCGTAACGAATCGCAGGATGTTGTTAGGGTAGGCGTTATCGGTTGCGGACGAGTGGCAGATAGATTTCCCTCTGAGGCATCTGTAGTCAGTGGAGTTGATGTTGTTGCTGCTTATGATATTGATGAGGATAAATGCAAAAAATATGTTTTGAATCATGAAAATGTAATTGCTTGTAAAAATACAGAGGAATTATATAATTTAGTAGATGCAGTATACGTTGCGACTCCTCATCTTTCTCATTACCAAGATATTAAGAGTGCAATATTGGCTCATAAGCATGTACTCTGTGAAACTCCATTAGTATTAGAAAAGGCTCAAGCACAAGAACTATATCAGTTGGCTGAAGATAGTGGGGTTATTTTGATGGAGGCAAACAAAACGGCTCATTGCCCTGCTTTTAATCACTTGATGGTTATCATTAAGTCTGGATTGATAGGTGATGTGGTTGACATAGAAGCTTCTTTGTCACAACTTCTAGACAAGAATGGTCGTGAATTTGATCCTAAGCAAGCGGGTGGTTCCATGTATGAGGAAGGAAGTTATCCGTTATTACCTATAATCAAGTTGATGGGTATCAATTATGAGAATTTGAATCTTTATTCTCGAATGGAGAATGGTATTGATATTTATACTCGTGGAGTTTTCCATTATCCTAAAGCTACTTGTTCTTTTAAGGTAGGATTGGGTGTAAAAACAGAAGGATGCTTGGTGATTTCGGGAACCAAGGGATATGCTTATGTGCCGGCACCATGGTGGAAGACTGATTATTTCGAGTTGCGTTATGAAAATCAAAACGACAATAAAAAGTACTTCTATAAATGGGATGGTTTTGGTTTGCGTTATGAGATACAGGAATTCATCAGTTGTATAGTCAATCAGCGTTTCTCTTCTGCTCGCTTACGTAGAAAGGAAAGTATTTGTATGGCGCAAATTATGGAACAATTTATGAACCAAGAAAACTTTTTTGAATTATGATGAAGAAAGCAATTCTTTATGTATTGTTTCTTGGAATTTCAATGCATATATGTGCTCAAATTCCTAATTTTGGTACTACCGTTGGTGACCAGAAGTTATATGGTTATTCTTCTATGAAATATAGAGCCAAGGCAGATATTTGGGAAACGTATTCTACCTTGCAATATGGTATTGGTAACCATTTTCAAACTGGTGTTGACTTATATACCAATGGTGCTGCTAATTATATTGGTTATATCGTAAGAGGTGGAACAAAGATAAATGATTATTTGAAGATCGGTGCACAGCTGACTCCATCTTTTGATCTAAATGACTATCACAAGTTCAGTTATTTAACATCGGCTCTTTATATCAATGGTGATATTACGAAGGATGGCAAATGGTTTTATGTAACCGATACCTGGTTGGAGAATGATGAGGAAGAATTAACTTCTGCTAAGCAATGGAGCTATATCGGTCATACTTTTGATCTTCCAGGCAAGGGAAACAGTATTACTCCTATGGTAGGCGCTATCCATTCCTGGAAGTTTGATCAGGATGTGGATTTGTCTATGGGATGTTATTATTCTCATAAGAATATCAATCTTTATGCTTGGGCAAATGATATTCTTACTAAACAGCCACGATTTGTATTAGCCGTTGAGTTTGCTTTCAGTAACAAATAAGTATAATGGATAAATTTAAAAGAATCTTACAGTTTTGTGGTGCTTGTATAGCATTCTATATTGGTGCCGGCTTTGCTACAATGCAAGAGGTGATGCAATATGAGGCATCTTATGGTAGTGAGTTCTGGGTTGTAATAGCAGTATGTGCTGTTATATATGTATATACCAATCTCTCGTTCATATCAAATGGTCATCGTTTGCATGTAAAGCATAATGGAGATATTTACAAGGCATATTGCGGAAAATATATCGGCAAATTCTTCGATTATTTCTCAGCCTTGTTCTGCTATATGAGCTTTGTGGTAATGTGTGGAGGTGCCAATTCTACTGCTATGGAGCAGTGGGGATTGCCTAATGGTGTTGGTGCAGCTATACTTGCAGTATTGGTCATCATGACAGCTGTATTTGGCTTGAATCGTATTGTCAAGACATTGGGAATCTTCGGTCCTATTATCGTAGTACTCATTATCTTTGTTGCTATCTGGACTGCTATTAGCGGTTTCCCTCATTTTGCGGAAGGATTGCAAGCTGTAGATAGCGGTAAGTATGAGATTACTCAGGTAGGAGATGGTAATCCATTTGCTTCTGGTGTTTCGTATGGCGGATTTGTAATACTGTGGTTTGCTGCCTTCTTAAGTAAGATTGGTGCTAACCATGACAAGAAGGAAGTTAACGTTGGTATGTTGCTTTCTACTCTTGCTATCTTTGCTGCAGCTATAGTTTGTTGTGTAGCTTTAATTGCAAATATTGATGAAACTTGGAATGTTGGCATTCCTGCTTTAGTTTTGGCAAAGAGTATTCATCCTATGCTGGCGGCCGTATTTACAGTTATTATTTTCTTTGGTATTTACACTTCTGCATGTCCATTACTTTGGACAGGTATTCGTGTAATTTCAACGGATAGTACTAAACTTTATAAGGTTTTGATTATTATTGGTGGTATTGTTGGCTGCTTAATTGCATGCTTTGTACCTTATCGCCCATTATTGAATGTAATCTATGGCTTGAATGGCTATCTGGGTTTTATCCTGGTAGCTTTTATGATGGTAAATGATATAAAAGTGTATTTAAAAAATAATAAATTATGGAGAATATAGATGTTGAATTAAGAAAGCACAAATTCGTAATTTTCGGTTCCGACCATTACAATACGCTTGGTGCTGTTAGAAGTTTGGGAGAAGTCGGGATTACTCCAGATGTGATACTTCATCCTCGTTATATTAAAGAACCACATTTGGCAACTAATAGTAGATATGTTGGAAATATACATATAGTGAAGAATGTTGATGAAGGATATGCTGTTCTTTTGCGAGATTATGGAAAAGAATTATTGAAACCGTTTGTTATTTCTTGTGATGATTTTGTTGAAAGTATTCTTGATACTCATTATGAAGATATAAAAGATAAATTTTATTTCTTTCATGGAAAGAGTCAAGGCATAGTATCTCATTACATGGATAAGGATGCTATCAGCAAACTGGGTGCAGAATGTGGCTTTAATATCCCAAAAGCAGAAGAATTGAATAAAGGAGAAATGCCAAAGCATTTACGTTATCCGGTTATAACAAAATCCATAAAATCTACGGTAGGCGCATGGAAAGAAGACGTTCATATTTGTTATTCTGAAGCAGAACTTGCCGAAGCATATAAAACGATTGAGAGTGAAAAACTCTTAGTAGAAGAATTTATAGAGAAAGAGACCGAATTTTGTTATGATTCATTTTCAATAAATGGTGGTCAGGAGATTGTTATGCCTTTTAAGGCAACATATATAAGAACAAAACCAGGTTCATATGGAAATTACATAAACTTTACTCCAACAGCGGAGAATGATATCGTTAGTAAAGTCCAGAAAATGATTCAAATTGTGGGCTTTTCTGGTATTTTCGAAGCAGAATTCCTATTGGCAAAAGATGGAACTGTTTATTTTCTGGAAATTAACTTTAGAAATTCAACTTGGAGCTATCCTATGACTTATGGTGGTGTCAATATGCTTTATTATTGGGCAAAAGGAGTATTGGAGGGGCATTTGGATTCAAAAATAAAAGCAAGATCTTCCTCCTTCAAAGGACTTGTTGAAACAAAAGATTTTCAAGATTTCGTTTTGAGTGGAAAAGTATCAATATTTAAATGGTTGTACCAACTGATTACTGCTGATTGTTTATTCTTTTATAATTCAAAGGATAAGAAACCATTTTTCTGTCATCTGTCTTACGGTTTAAAGAAAATTTTAAAGAAAATATTTTAAGTTTTAAGTAATGATTAATTTCACAGTAGGCCCTGTACAGTCTAGTGATGCTGTACGAGCAATAGGTGCAGAACAGGTACCTTATTTTAGAACATCTGAGTTTTCTGATGTTATGTTTGAGAACGAAAAACTCATTAAGAAGTTTGCAAAAGCTTCAGGTGATTCAAAAGTTGTATTCTTGACCTCTTCTGGTTCTGGAGCGATGGAGACAGCAGTCATGAATACCCTTACACCAAATGATAAGGCTTTGGTCGTGAATGGTGGTAGTTTTGGTCATCGTTTTGTCGAATTGCTTGAACTTCATCATATTCCATATACAGAGATTAAACTAGAGCATGGAAAGGCGTTGAAAGCCGAGCATCTTGCTCCATATGAGGGACAAGGTTATACTGCATTCTTGGTTAACAAGCATGAGACTTCAACGGGTGTTCATTATGATATGAACTTAATTAGTGATTTCTGCAAGCGTAACCAACTGTTCTTGATAGTTGATTGTATCAGTACTTTCTTAGCTGATCCTTTTGATATGAAGGAGTTGGGGGCTGACATTATGATTACTGGTAGTCAGAAAGCGTTGGCTTGTCCTCCTGGTATTTCTGTAATGGTACTTTCTCCAAAGGCAATTAATCGAGTTAACAATACTAAGTGTGTGTGTCAATACTTTGATTTAAAGATAGCGTTGAAGAATATGGAACGTGGGCAGACTCCTTGGACCCCAGCTGTTGGTATTCTTCGCCAGATTAATGCTCGTTTGAAAGAGATAGACGCCAATGGTGGTGTTGAAGGAGAAATCGCTAGAATCGGTGCTTTGGCAACTTACTTCCGAGAGCAGATAAAAAATCTGCCTTTTGAAATCGTATCAGAATCTTTATCAAATGCTGTAACACCGCTTCATCCTACAACCGCTTCTGCTTACGATATCTTCTTGAAGATAAAGGATGAGTATGGTATGTGGATTTGTCCTAATGGTGGAGATATGAAGGATATTATCTTCCGTGTCGGTCATATTGGAGCTTTGACAACCAAAGATTATGATAAGTTGATTGCTGCATTTCAGGATTTACAGAAAAAAGGGGTGATTTAATCATCCCTCTTCTGTAAAGATATCTAATAGGTAGTTTGGCTTGTTTATGGATACAATTGATATTTCTCAAAACATTCAAGACTTCAAGCTGGTGTTTGAAAATGAGAGTAGAATCATATTCTCTGCTAAGTTTGGAGATGGTAAGTCTTACTTTCTAAATGAGTTCATGAAGAGCTATGATGAAAATAAGAATGATTACTATTTCATCACTCTCCATCCTGTAAACTACGTGGTTGAGGAGAATCGGGATGTCATTGAGTATATCAAGCGTGATATTCTGTTTCAACTCATAAAGAATAATCGTATCTATGACTTTAAAGAGGGGTATGATAAGATATTCGATGCGGTATGCAACAAAGAGTCT
>ERZ1034915.706-NODE-706-length-21650-cov-32.440658_pt1 | contig 21650 bp, 20 predicted proteins | sample MGYA00520592_ERZ1034915 | MGnify/ENA primary metagenome ERZ1034915 (study PRJEB33766, sample SAMN09781787) | gut metagenome | biome: gut microbiome | host: Homo sapiens | place: Madagascar | study: EMG produced TPA metagenomics assembly of the PRJNA485056 data... | reverse complement strand
GTAAGGTTGACGTGTTATCCTTTTCTGCACAGACAGAGATAATCCGTCTGAATCGCAGGAACCTGCAAAGTGAGGGATTCATAATCTTTATTTTTAAGGTGATAAGATTGCGATTATGGATTGTATACACTTGCCGTCTGTAAGACCTTCCTGGGTAAGCGCGACAATTTTCCTCCCACGTAACCACCACATTTACCACACGGGATTCGGGCAGCATCGGACTTTGTGTTGCGTGACACACTCGTCCGTCCCTATACGGCCTATCAAGATTCTCCGGAGGTGATTACTAGTGAGCCAAAATTGCGCGGAAGTGCATCTGTTACAGTCTACAAGGTTCCTATTCCTGCAACCGTTATGTGGGTTGATAATCCTATTTGCAATGATTTTGTTTGTGAGTGGTGTATTAGAAAGCAGGAACTGGCAATGGGTGTAATTTCAAAATCTGAATATTATGAATGGATGATTCAGTGGTTGCCGTCCTCTGACATGAACGGCAGACGTGAACCGCCTAAGCAGCGGCGAAAAAAGGCGAATAAACGCCAAATAGACGCAGAGCAGCCCCCTGCTAATATCAAAATGGATGTTGGCAAGGGGCTGCTCTTTATTCATTTTCCGAGTGTCGTTCCGGGTGATTGTCCGCTTGTCTGACAGATAATCACTCTATGCGGTCATCGAAACGTGATTCATTTTCTTATAAAGTCAGCAAAAATGATTATTGAAGATATGGATTATTACGCCTTTTTCCCAAGGCTCTATTGTACCTGTCAAGTCGGCAGTTTCCAGCCACGACAAGTCGGCACTATCCGTTATGATGGTCGGCTTTGTCTTTTGAATATGACCATTGGTGTCGGCAACACCTTGATTTTCTATAAAAAGACGGCAATATTTTCCTGCACTATCTACGCCTTCGAGTATATACCGTGCAGATAACTGCAATGCATCACTTTTGAGTTGACGCTGTGTGTCCACGCCACCCGGCAGAATTTTTCCTTTGAAACCAGAGCCCTCCGCGTCACCGTTGAAAAGTAACATACGGGCGGTTCCTGTATTGCCTTTGACCTCAATGCTATCGCCAATTCTAACATAAATTGTAAGAACTTCTTCCATAAAATCACCCGGTAATTTCGATTTTTCCATTTTCCCGCACGACATAACTCATGGTAACAAAATCAACTTCCAATTCGGCTTTGGTCTGTCCTTCCCAGATAAAAACCATCTTCTCACCGTCGGCGTAAACCGAAATTTTTGCGTCTTTCGTGAATGCTTTGCTTGCCTTGCGGAAGCGGAGCAACTCAATCTGTTTTTGAACAACGTCTTTTGCGAGCGCATTTTGCACGTCTTCAACGGTAAGGTTTGTGCGGTTGATTTCTTTGTGTCCGCCTTCCCCTGCTCTTGCTACCGCCTCGTGGTCATTTTGCCCAGCAAACAGGTCAAGATACCACACTTGCGGCTTTCCGGGCATGAAAAGTTGAATTGCGCGGGCAACGAGCATTTTCTTATCATCTTCGCCCAAGGCACTGTAGTAGGTAGCATTGACCTGATAATACACATTCTTCTGGCCGTGCAGGTTCTTTACAAATCCGCCGCGTGCGACAATCAAGTCGATAAGCCCGGAAATCCGTTCTTCCGGTAAAAGGCCGCGCAAATCCAGCAGCGGGATACCATCATGGCAGCCCAGCATATTGACAGTATGGATGTCCTTGTCAATCAGTTCATTGGCCCAATTTGCAAGTGTCGTACCGTCTTTTTGCTCGATAGCGTCAATCAGAAGGCCCGGCAGGAAGAAGTCATAGGTCAGATAACCAAAACCGGCCACCTTTTCATAAGTCTTTTCTTCATAACTTGCATGGATTTCCGGCAACAGAGTTAAGCCATACGGTTCGGCCAGTTTTCTGACCTGCTCCAAGGTATCCCACGTTTCGGGTTCATTCATGAAGTTATGACTGCCGGGCGCTTTCGGCGCATAAGCAAATGCGTCCAGACGAATGATTGCAGCACCGTAACCGGCCAGCTTCTTTAGGGTATCCTTGTAAAAATCCCACACCAAGGGGGATTTCAGGTTCAAATCCATCTGGCCCAGGTACTTGCGGCGGGTATCCAGATACGCGTAAAGTTCCGGTTTTTTGTCTGCCCAGCGGCCCAAATCCATGTCGGCAGGAGAAACACCTTCCTGTAGCTGCTTATTTATGATTTCTGCCAGTTTTTCCGCAGAGGCATACTGCATATGGAACTGCTTCAGCAAATCCTGCGCGTCTACGGAGTCGTAGAACACTTTCTGATAGAATGTATTCCAGTACGGAACCTTGGAGCCGTCCGGCATACGCACCATCAGAATCGGCAAGCCAGGCTTGCGGAAGAACATTTTATCCAGATATTTTTTTCCCGGCTGAATATACCCCTCTGCGGTCATTTCCCCGCAGCCGTCCCAGAACTTATTCCAGTTGATGAAGAAATCTTTATATTCGGACGCCTGTCCTTTCTCCAGTAAATCCTGAAACTGCGGAGAGAGAACCGACGCATGGTTCAGAATAAAATCCAGCTTTAAATCAAGCCCAAGGGATTTGATTTTATCTAAGTCCCCGGCAGTGGCAAACAATTCATTGATATTATAGTCAATAACCGAAAAGCCTCTATCCAAGTCCGTATTATAAATGCTGGGCAAGATATAAATGCTGCCAAAGGTATCCCGCAGTTCATCGGATTCCAGTAAAGTTGCAATATCTTTCAGGGTGCCGCCCATACTATCAGGATAAAGGTTCAGCATAGGTGCCAGTGCGTTTTCGTTTTTCATTGTTTGCCTCCGAATTTATCCAGATAATCTGCCCGACTCAAGATTTTCCCATCCATAAGCTGAATAATGTCTGCGTGTTTTGCATTCTCGTTCAGCATAATCTGTTCCAGTTCCAGAACCAGTGCAATCAAAGGGGTGTCGGTATTTGCATTGCGGGCGCGGCGCTTACGGCGCTCTAGGGTATCCTCCGGCGAACTGTACAGGAATAGATTCAGGTCAATTCCCTGCAGGGTGGGATTCCCAGCGTGGGTCCACTCTAAAAGCAAAACTTTTTTGTCTGCGAAATTGCCTGTTTCATAATGGAAATCCGCTTCTTCATCGCCGAGTTTCCGCAAAGGAATCTGTGTTTTTCCCTCGTGGAAAGCGTCAATCAGAGCCTGCACATCGGCATAGTCCTGTTCTGAGGCAGAACCCAAAAATCCGGCAAGCGCTTTACGGCCGTGGCTCAGATAACTTCTGTGCCACAGATACACTTCACTGTATTTGGGGTCGGCGTCTACCATCTGTTTCTGTAAGGCATTCAGTTCTTTCCACGACTTATCATCAAAGACACCGTCTGACAGCATTCCTTTGACCCCTGCCTGACGCAAAATTCGCAGTCGTTCAGCGTCGTTCTGAACTGGGATACGCCACGGATATTCATCGCCGCCAATCAGAGCACAGCCAATGCCTAGGTTCTCCAAATATTGATGGATAAGATTCGCCGTTGTAGATTTGCCAACGCCGGAGCCGCCGCTGATGGCAATAACCACTTTAGATTTTGTGCAATTCCGCAGTTGGTCTAATAAGGAGGAAAACAGTTTGGCCGCCTTGCTTTCGATAGAATCTGCCCTTGGATGATTGGCTGCCCATTCGGTTCCCGTGGGGTAATTCTCCCAACTCTTCTTTTTATCTGTCACGATATTCACTCTTCTTTTGTATCTACATTCAAATTTTTCCTGTATTCGTTTGGAGTAACGCCGGTGTACTTTTTGAACATTGTCGAAAAGTAAGTAAAACTGTCAAAGCCAACCCGCATAGCAACTTCTCCGATTCTGACTTTCGGCGTTAAAAGTAATTCTTTTGCTTTCTGAATCCGATACTCAGAAATGGAGTCCTTCAGGCTTTTTCCTGTTTCCCTCTTATAGACTTTACCCAGATATTCCGGGCTGACATAAAATCCTTCGGCAATACTGTTCCGGTCTATGTTTTCTGAATAATGGTCCCGGATATACCGATGAACCTTTTGGGAAATTGTCTGCTGCTTTGCAGTCTGTTCCAAGCTGGAAAAAGCCGTTGAAATCAGATAGTTAGCCCAGCGGATAAAGTCCATCATGGATTGAACAGACTTGTAGGACAGCTCCTGCGCCACCGGCACGTTAAACAACTCGGGCGCTTTAATATCAGCTTTGGCAAGTTCGACATAAACGATTTGCAGCAAAGTCTGTCTGGCAAGCTGTAAAGATGACACATTCAGTTGCTTCTCCTTAGCGCCCTCTTCAAGACGCTGTTTCAAATGTTGGAGAATCGCTCGTTTGTCGCGGGCTATTACTGCGTCTTCCAATATCTTTGTGTCAAGCGAAAATGTGTTGTCCCCTTTTGGAACATCTGCGTCTTCAATGTGGAAACAGGTGCCGTAATCGGATATATTATGGGTTAGTTTCTGAATGGCTTCCTGATGAGTGCTAAACAGCTTCTCAATATGGCAGGGATTGCAAATACAAATTGTCAGCACACTGTTCATGATTTGGGCTGTCTGCTTCAGTAGTCTTTTACAGCGCTCCTCAATATCACTGCTGTCCGTTTCAGGGCATACCGCAGTAACGATGATTTCACCGCGGCGGTCATTGCATAAGACGTTTTGGTTTTCAGGCGATCCGCAAAGCACCTCAGAAAAGACATTCTTCAAGGCAAACAAGAGCAAATCCCGGCCAAATCTGGCTTTATCATTTTCAAGGTCTGTCAGCCGTCCGACAATCAGAATGTAATTTGCCAAGGGGTCAAGAGACAGTTGTCTCTCCTGAATTTCCTTTTTGGCGAGGGTTGCTTTTCCTTCAAATCTGCCTTCAAGAACGCTGTTCCAGAAAGAAAGCTGCACTTCGCTGTAGTTGTTGCGAACCCATTCACCGAGCCGACTGTCACTCTTTAAGGCGCGTTGCTCTTTAATGCGCATAATAATGCGGCGCAGTGCAACTTCCATGACATTTACATCAAAAGGCTTCAAAAGATACTCGGCTGCCCGATTGTGAAGCGCTTCGGAAGCATAGCTGAAATCCTCATGGCAAGTGAGTAGAAGAAATTCCCCTTCCATCTCTTGCTCCCGGAACCAGCGCAACAGGTCTAAGCCGCTGCCCATAGGCATTTCCACATCGCTTATGACCAAGTCAATGTTCTTGCTCAGAAGAATTTTCTTTGCCTGTTCGATATTATATGCCTTGTCAACGCTGCTGACGCCCAGCTGTTCCCAGTGAACCGCATTGCGCACAACCTCAACAGTTGCCATATCATCGTCTACAATCAGAACGTTTATCATGCATGACCGCCTTACACTGGTGTTTTTCCGATTTCATTTACAGCTTTTTCAGGGAGATAAAATACAGTTTTTGAGCCGTGCGGCACAGCATTTTCCAGTACCATCAGGTCGTCTCTGCCATACATCAGACGCAGCATAGTCCAAAGGCTCCACAGCCCCAGGTGCTTGCCATCTTTGGATTGTTGTGGCTCTTTTCCGGCCTTGAACTGCGCAAGAATTTCCCTCGGATACCCCTCACCGTCATCTTCAATGGATATGCAAAGCATAGGAAGGCCTTTATACTCGCATCGCTTTGCCTGCACCAGAATTGTAATCATGCTATCAACAGAAACCGTGTGCTTATAAATGTTTTCTACCACAGTATGAATCAGCATTTGCGGAATCGGCCAGTTGTCATCCTCATTGTCATGCTCACTGCAATAAAATACACTGTTCGGATACCTTAATTCCTGCATTTCGTAGTAATACTGAACATTCTGCATTTCCTCCGCAAGGGGAACCGTATGCATACCGGACTTGAACATATAGCGGATATTCTTGGACAATACATCGACGTATTTTTTGATGTTATCGTTCTGCCCCTGCATACTGAGGCTGGAAATCGTTGTCATCGCATTGAGGAAAAAGTGCGGCCGGAGCTGCAGCCGAATACACCGCAGTTCCGTATCCTGCATATCCATCTGGTGTTTGTAAGCAGAAAGCTTCAAATCAACATTTTCACGCATCATGCGGTTAAAAGTATCACGCAAAAGCAAAAATTCGCGACTACCGTAGTTTGTCTGAATCTGGAATCCTTCCGTTTTTTCATTCATCTCGCTTAACTTTTCAGTCATATCGCGCATAGGAAGAATAATCTGGTGGCGTGTATAATAGACGATAGTCAAGCTGCAGCCTACGGCTACGAGTGCAATCAGAATCAAAGCCAGCACACTGTTTTTAGTTGTAAATTCCATGCCGGATTCATTCAGATAACCAGTGATGTACAAAGAACTATCGCCAATTCTGCATTGGTTGACTTTCCAGTTATGCCCTTGCTCCGGAATGGCTTGCCCGATTTCTGCACCTGCAAGGCCGTTGCCGACAATTTGCCACGCCATGCCTGCCTCATCTGTAAGCACAAGGCTCATGTTTGAAATGGCCGGGTCCATACTGCCGGTAAAAAAGTGCTCTGCCGAAATATACGCAGCAACAATCCTTCCGTTTCGCATATAAGCGCGGTACAGGAACGGTTCGCCGCCAATTTTCTGTATGGTCCATGCGTTCCGGCGGGTATTGCTATTCAAAAGCTCCCAGGTAAAAGCTTCAATGCTTCTTCGCATGGTATAAGACAGTACTCCGTAGGCCGCATCGCCGTTGGTACTCTCCATATAGCCGTTATACTGGTTTTCTGCAACTATCAGCAGGTCAACGGCATTATCCTGCACCAGTGCCGAGTGCATAGCCGTGTAGATAGTCTTTTTGGCATAATATCTGTCACTTTCACTGTCACTGCGAATCAATTCCAGAGAAGTTTCTTCACTCAAAGTCAGATTTTTCAGTATGTTATCGGCACGCTCTATACGATTTTCCAAATTGACGCTGTAAATGGACAGCATATTGTCGGCAGCAGTTTCCATTTCTGCTGTAGCGGTATCACGCATATTCGTGACCAGAGACACAAAAAGAACCGTCAGCAGAATCAGCTGCGCAAAAAGCATAATGGAAAGATTTCGAATAAAAGAGCCTTTTTCATTGGCATACGCCTCCGTTCGTTCATCTTATATCCTACTTACTTTCCATCAAAAAATCAATATTAATTCAATTTTACACCGTTGTTTCTTCCAGCTTTTGAATGAATGCGGTGAGTTCTTTTGCCATCTTCTGCTGCGTCACTTCACTGGGGTGCCCGCAGGCACCGACAGGATCTGCCGGACTCATGCGGCAGTACTTGAAGCAATAGACATTCTTGTCGTTTGTTTCAGCCTTATAGGCGTTCACAGCGTTTACCATCGTGTCGTAGAAGTAATAATCCATACTTCCCATGGCACAGATGATTTTGGTCTTAGCGCCGTTGCACTTGCGCACAGTTTTCAGAAAATGAATGTAATCTTTCCCATACTGCTCTTCAATCTTGTTCGGTTCGTCTGAGAAAGAAGCTGCTGTAGAATCATTTGTTCCAAGATTGATAACAACATAGTCAACTGAGTACATTGTGAAATTCCACTTGTCTGCGTCCAGTTCTGACATCTGCTGTGAGGGTCGATCCGTGTATTCGTAAAGCATATTCATGGCAACCGGCATCGGGATTTCTTTGCGAGGAGCAAGGCAGATACCGGAAATACACATCATCTGCCAGTCCATACCGAGGTTCCTGGCTGCTGTAGGGCCGTGCGCCATCCATACATTTTCTTCCTGTGGATAATAAAAACGGTCCTTTTCCTCCGTTCCCAGTCCAAATCCGCAGGTAATAGAATCGCCGATAAACTCAATACGCTTTTTGTCCTGCGTTTTAGGTTGACTCAGAATACTTCCATCAGTGCAAAGGCCGCTCAGCGCAAGACCTGTTTTGATATTTTCAGTAAGCTTTACTACGCGAATCACGTGTTCAGCCTCATCACCGCAGGCATACAGCAGATGAGAAGTGGCCCTGTCATTTATCTCAAAGGTTCGTGCAGGCTCTTCACTTCCGTCCACGAATACTGAAACCCATGGCCATACCGTTCTATGCGGCACATTTGGATCACCAGGAGTTCCATCATATTCTTCACTGCCCTGCGCTTCCAGTTCTGCAAACAAAACAGTTCCCTTGAACTTCACAGTAAAACCGGAGCAGCTCCAATTATAATGAAGCTTGTTTTCGTGTATCCAAGTTCGTCCCTGCAGGCTGATTTTATCCTCAATTTCATGCCAGTTATAATGTGTTATCATACTTTTCTCTCCAGAAAGTGATAAAGGTCTTTTGTAGGCAGATAATGAACCGGTAATTCGTGGTTCACCAATTCACCAATCCAGTCCTGCGCATAGCGCATACCCAGCTCTTCCATGTTGAAGTGCCCGATGTTGAATATCGCCTTGTTTCTCCCAAGCGCAAGTGCGTCCCGGACATAAGATACAACCGTCCATTCGATAATCTCGCCGGGAATGATTGCGTCCAGGCCCTGCTCCATGGCATTGATGAGATCTGTACCATATTCGGTGGTTTCTGTCTGAGCGCCAAAGCCCGGGAACAGATGACCGACAATGGCAACTTTGCGAATCTTATCCGTTGGATTACCGACAATCCGCAGACCATTCATGTTGAGTTTTTCTTCCAGGTACCGACCCAGTTCTTCAACGGTCGTTTCCGGCAGCTCAAAGAGGTAACCCATAGGCACTTTGATATTGCTTTCCTCGCTGGGAACGTAGTATTTTTCCAAGCCAAGATATTTCATCACACCTGTAAAGATGGAGTCGGGGTTATGTGCGTGCATATGGTCGTGGTCGCGCCATACCGTAATGCCGTACTTTTCCAGCAAGGCTTTCTTCTCCTCGTACACGGAGTTTGTTCCGCCTGCACGCCAATCCGGATAATCCTCTGTGGAATAGAAAATTGGCTCATGGACAACAAGCAAATTGCAGCCCAGTTCCGCCGTGCGTCGAATCACATCTATAGTTGGCACCAGTGCCGTGGCAATGCCTTTGCATTCGGCGTCAGGGTTGCCGATTTTATAGCCATCGCACCCGGCATAGTCCGCCGGAAACTGCGGGTGATATTCCAGAATTTTCTGTATTACATCACTGTTTTTCATCGTTTACAACCCCTTTCAGGTCATGAATTTCCAACCAGCCGGTGCAGAGCTTTCCCCACTCCGCGATGTGCGGAACGTCCGCCGCCAAATCGTTTTCTCCATCGGCCATACCCAGACCATGGATACCGCCTTCAAAAATATGCAGCTCATACGGGACCCCGGCGTCCTGCAGTGCTTTCGCAAGGCATAGGCCATGTCGGCCATCATCACTCAGCGTTTGCCAGATGAAGAACGGCGGGCAATTCGGGGTTACATTTTTCTCAGGTGCAAGATAAAAGCGGTCTTTCGGTGTATCACCAAACAAGTCGTTTTCTGGAGATTCCATCATAAAAGGCTGCGGAAAAGAGACCTCAGACATTGCTCCATAACAGACAACACAGGCATCAGGCCGGGAAGAATACTGCTCGACCGTATCTTTGGAAGAAGCATTACCGTTATCATAATGAGTTGCACAGTTACCGCAAATCATGCCGCCGGCAGAAAAGCCCAGCACGACAATTTTATCGCCAATCATGAAATCTGCTTTGTTAGCCCGCAACAGACGAATAGCCCGCTGCATATCTGCCATAGAAGCATAGCGGTCATATGGAAGAAGCCGGTACGAAAGAATCGCGGTGTTATACCCTGCCTGATGGAAATACCATGCAGCATTCGGCCCCTCACAGCCGGTACGCCAGGAAAATCCACCGCCGTGAGCAATCAGGATTGTCGGAGCATTCGGATTTCCCGGAATAAAAACGAGATACGGTTCGCCCTGAAGCACGGTATCTTCTCTCCAGCCGGGCGTCTTATCCCAAAGGGGAGTCTTTTTAAAGCCCTGCATACCATCGTTCCAGAGCTTTAGGTTTCCCTCAACGTCCAACGTTCCATCCGGCAGCCTGTGCTTTGAAACATTTCGGATAAAGGCATGGTTTGCCACTTTATCCTGTAGCAGTGCCACATTCTCAGCGTAGTTACTCATTGCTTGTTTTCTCCCAACATCCACTGAACAGCCGGTTCAATATTGCTGTTCCAGAAGTTAAAATCATGCACACCGGCGCTCTCTTTATAAGTGAAATCAACCTGTTCGGCCTGAAGGAACCGGCGGAAAATCTGATTCTCCTTATACAGGAAATCCTCTGTGCCAATAGCCAGATACAAGCCCGGTATTCTATGTCCTTCAGCTTTCAGCTTTTTGACAAGTGTTTCCGGGTTATTATCGCTGTCTGCGACCTTCTCCGGCTCCCCGAACATTAAGCGGTAATATTCATAGTTCGCCACAAAGTCAGAAAATCCGGGCTTCATCTTCTCAACGTTGTGAACAATCAAAGCACCGGACAGAGAAAAAGCCTTTTCAAAGGTATCCGGGAACGCAAGCGCCGTATGGACGGCGCCGAAGCCGCCCATCGATAAACCGCCGATAAAAGTATCTTCCAGCTTGGCAGGCAGATGAAATGTTTTTTGTACGTATTCAACCAGCTCTTTGCCGACATAGGTGGCAAACTTGCGGCCGGTAGCTTCTCCATCCAGATAGAAACTGTTCTCCCCTGCCGGAAGAATCACGGCAAGATTGTATTTGGAAGAAATATCTGCCGCATTGGAATAAAGCGTCCAATCCAGATTTCCGCCATTATACCCGTGGAGAAGAACGAGCGTCTTTGTCGGGCGGTCATAGTGGCAGTTTCCCTGCGTCATCTCTGCCGGGACATCGTTGGGGATAAATACCTTGATATTGACCGGCCGGAAAAGGTACTTAGAGTAAAAATCCACAGAAAACAGTGCCATGTTTCTGACTCCTCTCGTTTGTTGTTATCGAACTCGATTTGCAGTGTACACAATCATTGCGTCTTGTACACAGCGGATATGCCCCGGCATTGCAGGAATATAGTCATAGATTTCAAATGCGTCCGGGTCTTGCAAAATTGCTTGCGTACACTGCTGCATGGCTGTTATGTACCCAGCTGGCAGCATAAGCCGCCCATGGCTGGGGCATAACCATTGCACAGTGTTCAGAATGTCTTGATGTGCCTGCAAGGAGTGCTTCATTGCTTTCACAGTCAGTAAATCTGGGTGTTCACCGCTTGGAAATCCATCAATAACCAGTGTTGGCGTGGAAAGAATGGCGTCCCCCGAAAACAAAATGCCTGTCTTATCGTCCAGTACCATACAGTTTCCTGCACTGTGGCCGGGTGTATAAATCACAGTTTCTGTTCGACTGCCCAAATCGAATGTGTAACCATCTGTAACCGTACAGACTTTGCTTTCCGCAAGAGGGACCAAAGCTTCTTTTTCGTAGGGCAGTGTATGGGGGAGCAAACGCGAATCCGGAGCCATAAGAGCATTCTTCCAGTAGGATACATCGTACTCGTGCATATACACGATATCAAACTGCGCATTGCCACCGGTATGGTCGCCATGCCAATGGGTATTGAACACGGTCACAGGCAAATCCGTTAGCTGCCTGATTACAGCTTGCAAATTTCCGATACCGTATCCTGTATCAATCAACAAGGCGGACGATTCACCGCAAATCAAGTGCATCCAGACAGAGCCGCCGGAATCACCGTCATCAAAGTACAGGTGTATGATGTTGGAATCAATACGGTTACGAAATCCCTTTACATACGGATCTCCCGCAAAGGAAATACCGTCTTCTTTCCGAATGGCAGCAGCAAATGCATCCTGCTGCTGCATGAGTTCTTTCCAGCGCATATGTTTCAGCCTTTCACTGCACCGACAACAACACCGCGAACCAGATATTTCTGGACGAACGGATAAATCAGCAGGATTGGCAGGATACCAATGACAGCCATTGCCATACGAATAGCAGTGCCGGGCAAATCCACGCTTCCGGTACCCAGCAGAGCCGCGTTCGAGTTGCTGCGGAGAGCCTGAATGTTGTTCATAATCTTCATCAGCAGCATCTGAATGCTGTACAACTTCTCATTACTGACATAGTACAAGCCGTTTGTCCAGTCGTTCCAGTAGCAAAGACCCGTAAACAGACTGATGGTGGCAACAGTAGGAACCGCCAGCGGAAGCATGATTTTGCGGAAAATAGTCATCTCTGTGGCACCATCAATTTCAGCAGCCTCAACCAGAGAATCCGGGATGTTGTTTGCATAGTAGTTCTTGACCAGAATAACATTGAACGCCGTGACCAGATAGTTCGGAATCAGCAGCGCAAAGATGGTATCCTTGATATGGAAAATCTTGGTCCACATGATGTAGGAAGGAACAATACCACCGTTGAACAGCATGGTAAAGAACACGAAGAAAGAAAGAACATTATGGTATTTGAAGTTCTTTCGGGACATCGGATAGGCCAGCATAGTGGTTAAAATAACACTGGCGACCGTACCAACGACCGTGACAAAAATGGAAACGCCATAGGAGCGAAGAATCACCGCGCCCTGTTTTACCATGTAGTAATAGGCATCCAGACTCCATTCTTCCGGGAAGAAGGAATAACCGTTACGAATCAGTGCAGATTCTTTCGCGAAGGAAGAAATAACAATCAGAGCCAACGGAAGAAGTGTGATGATGACAATTACGGTAAGGATAATCGTTGCCACCGCATTAAAGCTTTTGCTTTTTAACATTTATTTTTCCTCCTTAGAACAGGGCGTTGTCAGCGTCAAGCTTACGCACAATCTGGTTGGCAATCAAAACCAGAATGAAACCGACAATTGACTGATACAAACCTGCTGCGGCAGACATACCAACATTATTCAGCTCCATCAGGCCACGGTACACATATGTATCAATGGTCTGTGTGGTTGCATAAATTGCACCGGAATTCTGCGGGACCTGATAGAACAGGCCGAAGTCAGAGTAAAAAATGCGGCCGACAGACATCAGCGTCAGGGTGATGATTGTGGGCTTCAGAAGCGGAAGCGTAATGCTTCTGATTTGGCGGAGCTTGCTGGCACCGTCAATAGCGGCAGCCTCAAACAGAGATTTGTCAATGCCGGAAATGGCAGCCATGAAGATGATGGACTGGTAGCCGACGTTCTTCCACAGGTTTACGATAACCAGAATCACAGGCCATGCACCGGGAGTGGAGTACCAGGAAATCGGGTCGATTCCCAACCAGCGGAGGAAAGTATTATTGATAAAGCCTGTATCTGCATTGAGGAAGGCGTAGGCAATGAATCCGATAACGACCCAGCTCAGCAGGTTCGGCAGAAGCATGATTGCCTGATAGAACTTGACACGGGTCTTTTCTCCCAATTCGCACATCAGGATTGCGACAAAGATAGCTGCTACCGTGCCGATAATGATGAATGCTGTATTATACAGCAGGGTGTTGCGAGTCATAATCCATGCGTCTTTGGTCTTAAACAGAAATTCGAAGTTATCAAATCCACACCAGTCGCTGCCAAAGGGGCCCTTCATCAGGCTGTAGTTCTTGAATGCAAGGAAGATCCCCAGCATAGGGGCATAGTTGTTAATCAGAAGATAAATGATACCCGGCAGGGCAATCAGAAATAGCGACAAATTCGTCTTCGCAGTTCTGCTCTTTTTCATCCGTTTGCGCTCCTTCAAGTAGAATTTTGAATTTGAATAAGAAAGCCGGAAAGCCTTTCTGCATTTGTTATGCCCGGCTTTCCGGCTGAATCAACCGAAATGAACGATGGTTATTGTGCAGCCTTCCAAGCGTCAAGCTGTTCCTGTTTTGCGTTCAGGATGTCCTGATAGCCGGCGTCCTGCAGAGCCTGCTGGAACTTTGCAAGCTCGGTATTGGGGTCAACACTGCCGCAGAGCAGGCCGGGCAGATACTGGCTGATGGCGTTCTTGACTGCGGTGTACTGCGTGTTCAGCTTGCTGGAGTCAAAAGTGAAGCCCATAGCCGGAGAAGTCTTTGCCTCCTCGTTCTGCTTCTGCTCCCATGCCAGAGACTCAGGGTTGGTGCCTGCGGTCGGATACATATTGAAGAAGTTGCCCAGCGTGCCACAGCTCAGCTGTGCGGTGTAAGGAACGGTGGTGGAATCCTCGCCCTCCGGATAGCTGACAGTGCCGTCATCGTTCATGACATAGTCGCGATCTTTGATACCGTAAATCAGCAGGTTGACGATATCCTTGTCGGTGTAAGTCAAATCCAGGAATTTCAGAGCTGCTTCGGGAACATCTGTAGTAGAAGCAATCATCCAGGAAACGGCATTGATGTCGCCGGTGCCAAGGTAGGCATCGCCAATCATCTTGGCGCCGATATCATAGCTGCCGCACTGTGCCTGCAGAGAAGCTGCAGTATCTGCTTCCGGGTAGCTGTAAGCTGCAATGTAGCCGAAATAGTTGCCTGAAGACATGCACTCAGCAGCGGTGCTGGTAGTCGTTGCGGCGTCCTTCATAATCAACCCTTCATTGTACCAGGTGCGGGCCAAATCGCAACGGCTCTGGAAAATATCAGTGCTGTACAAATCCTGCACAGTCATGTCGCCGTCCATCAGAACACCAACCGGCTTGTAGTAGTCATCAGACAGCCAATCGACATCGCCCATGGTCATTTCCAGACCACTGACACCGCTCTGAACGGGCGAAAGCGGAATCATATCCGGCTTTGCTTCTTTAACCTTGCGCAGAACATCGGTAATGTCCTCAACGCTGTTCACGGTGGACATATCAATCCCAAGCTCAGCCGCAATGTCCTGACGATAGATAATCATCGGGGTCAGTGCAAAAGGCTTGTAGGTGGGGATACCGTACAGTTTGCCGTTGACCTTGCAGGCGTCCAGGAACTTGTCGCCAAGGAGTTCCTTCGTGCCGGGAGCGCAGGAGTCAATCAGGTCGGTAATATCATAGCACATATCTGTGGATACGCAGTTGCCGAAGTTGCCCAAAGACTGATACACATCAATCTTCTCGCCGCCCTGCAGGGAAAGGCTGACCTTATTCACATAATCTGCAATGGAAATAGGCTTCAGCGTGACTTCCGCGTTGATTTTCTCTCTTGTAATTTTGTTGATTTCTTCTTCAACAACATCCAAATCCTCTTCGGACGGGATATTATTAAAGGTGGCGTAAGCATAAACCACCTGGTCGTAACTACCGCTGTCAGCCTTTGTATCGCCTGCCGCAGTGCTTGCAGTTGAGGTCGCACTTGAACCACCGCACGCTGCCATGCTGACGGCCATTGCTGTTGCCATGGCCAGCGCTGTCACTTTCTTCATCTTTTTCATTTTCTTTTCTCCTTCTCCGTTTCCGGATTTGATGATTAAAGTATAGCAGAGACGGGATAGTATTTCTTTCAATTTTGAGATTCATTTTTTAAATTTTGTGAACGTTTTTAAAAAACGATACACCGCCGCAATGGCGAGGGTGACTATCATTGCACAAAAGACGAAGTGCGCGCGATGATGCGCGATCAGGCGGATATTTCACAGGATGCCCGCGTGATGGACACAATGACCACCGCTGTGTTCGATATAATTTTAGCGCCTGCACTCGGTTGACAGCTTTCTGCAATTTCATCGCGTCTATGTCATTCGACAAGATTCAGGCTGAGGCAGACAGCAATATAGTCCCCGCCATTCATACAAACGCAAGAACCTCTCCGTTCAACGCGCAGCCCACAATGCTCTGGTCTGAGAACGACTTGCTTAACTGCCTGTTTAACACCTACGCAGTAATGCAGTACAGATATCATACGGGCAAGATCACACATGAAAAGTATTTTGAGTGGAAGTTGCAATGGTCTTTTGACTCAACGATTACGCACTCTTCTCCCTTGCCTAAAGATATTGACGCATTGCTCCAAAACTCAAACGAGGATTAATCCCTCTCTCGGCACAAATTCATTAGTTCGCATATTTTTATAGCAAAACAGCACCGTGCAATTCAAAATGCCACTATATTGGCGTTTGAATTACACGGTGCTACTATTTTATAAAGAGTTTCACTCCACTCCCAACGCCTAAACACAGCCCCGTTCCGGTGAAGGAAACCAGAACGGGGCTGTGTTGATGAAGGAAAAACGAAGGGAATATCCAGTTACAGGTTCAGTTCAAACTGTTCCACAGTAATAGTTGCCTGACCGTCTGCAGCAAAGGTGATGCCATCGGCGGATTGCGGGGTGTAGATCCACGCTGTCATCGTCTGCTCGCCATCGTTGACAAAAACCTCCACGCTGTTTTTATCCAGCAGGATGCGAAGCTTGAGAGCGCCGTTTTGGCTGCGCACCTTGCAGCTGCGGGTATGCACAATATCGGCGCGGGAACCGGCACAGCTGCGATCCAGCGTCAGCAGCGAGGTGTAGGGGTCATAGGTCAGGCGGGTGTGATACGCTGCATCGGCTGCCAGCTTAACGGTAAAGCTGCGGTATTCGCCCGCTGCCACGGTGACGGTCAGGTCGGCAATGCGCCCGCCGATGCCAGCCAGCGCAGTTTCATTCTGTACAGTCACATCTTCGTGCAGAGTGCGCTTACCGTGGGCGGCATCCAGCTCCCGAACCGGGGTCTGCACAATGTGTCCGTCCTTCAAATGCAGCTCGCGCGGGCAGATGGTCTGCCCGAACCACTTGGATCCCTGCGGCTTATCCTCGGTGTCCGACCAGGTTTGCAGCCACGCCGTCATCAGGCGACGCCCATCGGGTGCCTGTGTGGTTTGGGTGGCGTAAAAGTCGATGCCGCCGTCCATCAGCTGCACCTGTTCGCGGGTAAAGGTATGGGTTTTCTCATCATAACTGCCGACAAATGCGATCACATTGTGTCCGTTGTGGAACTCACCGGACGGACGCATTTCCATCGGTCCGACCATCAGTACATGCTTGCCGTCCAGCGGAAAAAAGTCCGGGCACTCCCACATTTTGCCGTATACGTTGTTGCAGCGCGCCAGCACGGTAACAAAATGCCAGTCGAAACCGTCCTTGCTTTGGAACAGTACAGCTGCACCGCTGCCGTCCTCGGTCAGGGCAACGGTCACGGCAGAGTAGGTGCCGTCAGCTTCGCGCCAGATCTTCGGGTCACGGAAATCGAACTTGCTGAATCCCTGCGGCAGGTCTTTCTGGGTCAGCACCGGGTTGCAGGCAGGCTTTTCGTAATCCAATCCATCGCCCACAGCAACGCTCTGGGTCTGAATATCCCGCATTTCACCATTCGGCTGTTTTTCAGAAACCACGCTGGTGTAGAGCAGTAGCTGCCTGCCATCATCCAGCTCCGTTGCCGAGCCGGAGAAGCAGCCGGGGCCGTTATCAGACGGAGAATCCGGAGCAATGGCGCAAGGCAGATACTCCCAATGCAGCAAGTCTGTGCTGACCGCGTGTCCCCAGTGCATCGGACCCCATTGTGTTGCGTAAGGGTTGTACTGGTAAAACTGGTGGTATTTCCCATGATAGAAGGAAAAGCCGTTCGGGTCATTCATCCAGCCCACATAAGGGGTCAAGTGGTAGGAAGGGCGCTCTGCCGCAGAAATGGCAGCGCCGTGCTCTTCCTCGTAATCGCGTGCTTTCTGCAAAATTGTATTGCTCATGGATTCCTCCTGGTGAAACTTATTGCTTTGCGTAATAGGCGTCAAGATACTTCTGCATAATCGCCAGATAGTCAGACAATCCGTAGGCTTCCAGTTTGTCGAGGTACTCATTCCACTCAGCATCGGTAGTACCGTTCATGATCCAGTTTGCCTTCTGGGTGTTCATGTAGGTTTGGAGATCTGCCTGAAGGTTGGAAACCTGCTCGGTGTCCTCGTTGCTCATAAAAACATTGGGGTAAACATACTTGTTGTTCATATCCGGGGTGTAAATATCCTTGATCCAGTCCAAACGGTACTGTGCATCGTCCGGGCAGGTGACATAAACGCCGTAGTAATCATCCAGAACCGCCAGAGGACCGCCGACGCACTGTGCTTCGCGGACTTCAACGGGGGACGCATCGCCGAGGGGGGCGTGCTTCAGCATCGGCTCGCCCTTATCGTTGGTGGACATTTCAAAGATATTGAAACCGGTTTCATCGCCGTAGGTACCCCAGTTGTTCTGGGGAGACTGCAGGGGTGCATACATCTGGTCGAGCCAGGCACAAACCAGCGCGGGGTTCGATGCCTTGGCGGTGACAACACACTTGCCGCGCCCAAAGCCGCTGGTGAAGGAACCGTTCTGCGGGGTGATATTGCGGGTATCGGCAGTCAGTGCGGGCAGGGGTTCCCAATCGGTCAGGTTGTCGATGTTGGCAACATCCCAGCTAAAGCAGACGCCATAGCGACCGGCCTTGCCTTTAGAAACATAGGTGGACCATTCCTGCGTAAAGCATTCGGGGTCAATGAGGTTTTCAGAATACAGCTTGTGCAGCCAGTCAAGACCTTCACGGTAGCCCTGCTGAGTGGCCGCGCAGATAACCTTCAGGTCATCAGTGACGGCAATGTGGCGATCCTTATCGGCATCACCATAGCCCTCACCAAAGCCGTTGATCAGGATACTGGGATCCTGGTCACCGTTGTTGACAATGCAGGACATCGGGATGATATCACCCTCAATGCCAAACTCACTCTTGATGGCATACTCGTTTACAATGGTCTGTGTCAATTCTTCCACATCCACATATTTCTGTGTCAGAGCGATAAACGCATCCAGACCGTCGTTCATTTCTTCCCGCTGTTCCACCCATTCTTCGATAACTTCAATTTCGAGCTTTAACCGTTCCTGCTCGGCTTCATAGTCCGCAGCCATTTTTTATATCTGTCCTGACTGAGATTTCCAAGAACGTAGTCCTCGTACAGCCGGGAGATGATGACATCCAGATCGGAAAGGCGTTTCTTTGCCTGTTCCAGTTTCTTTTTATCATCCCGGATACTTCGCTCCTGGTCAATCCTGTGGCATTGCAGCCATTCTTCCTGAAAACCATAAACAAAAAAGACAGTCTCCAGCATTCCATCACGAGATGCTGGAGACTGTCTTTTGCGCATATCTGCTTTTTATCTGCTACGCAGAACTGCCATAGGAAGTGGACCAATCATTTTCCAACCCGATGTTTGAAATTGCTGTACCCAAAGGTTGTGATTTCCCGTGTTGTACCGTCAGGCCTGCGGGCGTAGATGGCGGGCAGTGGCATACCGTTGAAGGTGTTGTTTTTGCAGGTGGTATAAATCGCCATATCGCCAAAAACCAGCAAATCTTCCACGGCGGGCACGGCGTCAAAACTGTAATCGCCGATGATGTCCCCCGCAAGACAGGTCGGGCCTGCAAGGCGCACAGTGCAGGCTTTTTCACCGGGTTCACCCGCGCCCAGCAGCGGCGGGCGGTAGGGCATCTCAATGACATCCGGCATATGGCAGGCGGCACTGGTATCCAGAATCGCAATTGTAGTATCGCCGTTTTGCACTACATCCAGTACGCGGGTTAGGAGATACCCCGCGTTCAGGGCGCAGGCCTCGCCGGGTTCCAGATAGACCGTCACGCCCCAGTCCTGATGGGCGCGGCGGATGCAGCGCTCCAGCGTGGTCATGTTGTAGCCGGGGCGGGTGATGTGGTGCCCGCCGCCGAAATTCAGCCACTGCATTTTGGACAGCAGGTCGCTAAATTTATCAGCCACTGCGTCCAGCGTTACATCCAACGCGTCGGCATCCTGCTCACACAGGGTGTGGAAATGCAGGCCGTCCAACAGCGCGGGCAGTGCCGGGTCAGCCGCCACGGCGGCATCCCACTGCGCGCGGGTTGTGCCCAAGCGGCTGCCGGGAGCGCAGGGGTCATAAATCGCGTGGCCGTCCTGCGTCGAGCACTCCGGGTTGATACGCAGGCCCACGCTCTTCCCCGCTGCTTTGGCCGCGGGGCCGAACTTTGCCAGCTGTGCCGGAGAGTTGAAGACGATATGGTCGGCATATTGCAGCAGTTCTTCCATTTCGTCCGCACGGTAGGCCGCGCAGAAGACATGAACTTCTTTGCTGGGCATTTCCTCCGCGCCCAGCCGCGCTTCAAATAGGCCGCTGGCTTCGGTGCCCGCCAAGTGCGGCGCCAGCAGCGGGTATAAATCGTAGTTGCTGAACGCTTTTTGCGCCAGCAGCACCCTGCACCCAGTGCGTCGAGAAAGATTGCCCAGAATTTCCGCGTTACAGGTCAGGGCGGCTTCATCCAGCAGGTAGCAAGGCGTGGGCAGGGCGGCAAATTCCGGCGGCACCGCGCCGCCGATGGCCGCAAACGGCGGCCGTGCATCGCGCTGTACCATCAGTCCACCAAAACCGGGTTATGGTTCTCACTGCGGGGCAGGCCGTACTTGTCCAGTGCATTGAGGAACGGATCAGGGTTAAATTCCTCGACCGTGTAGACACCGGGCTTCGTCCACTCGCCGGTCAGCATCATCAGCGCGCCGCACATGGCGGGCACACCCGTGGTGTAGCTGATGGCCTGACTGCCGACCTCGCGGTAGCATTCCTGATGGTCGCATACATTATAAATGTAGTAAGTCTTGTCCTTGCCGTCCTTTTTGCCGGTGAAGATGCAGCCGATGTTCGTCTTGCCCTTGGTGCGGGGACCGAGGCTGGCGGGGTCGGGCAGCAGCGCTTTCAGGAACTGGATGGGCACGATCTCCTGACCGTTGTAATTGATGGGCGTGGTGGAGAGCATGCCCACATCCTCCAGGCAGCGCATGTGGTCAAGATAGCTCTGTCCGAAGGTCATGAAGAAGCGGATGCGTTTGACATCGGGCAGGTTCTTGCCAAGAGACTCAATTTCCTCATGATGCAGCAGGTACATATCCTTCTGACCGACCTGGTCAAAGTTGTACTCGCGCTTGATGCTCATGGGCGGGATCTCGACCCACTTGCCGTTCTCCATATAGCTGCCGGGGGCGGAGACCTCGCGCAGGTTGATCTCGGGGTTGAAGTTGGTGGCGAACGCATAGCCGTGATCGCCGCCGTTGCAGTCGAGGATGTCGATGGTGTCGATGGTGTCGAACTCATGCTTGGCGGCGTAGGCGCAGTAGGCCTGGGTCACGCCCGGGTCAAAGCCGCAGCCTAGCAGCGCGGTCAGGCCGGCGTCCTCAAACTTTTTCTTGTACGCCCACTGCCAGCTGTAGTCAAAGTAAGCGGAGAAGCCGGCCTCCTTGCAGCGCTTCTCGTAGATGGCACGCCACGCGGGGTCGTCGGTGTTTTCCGGCTCGTAGTTGGCAGTGTCCATATAGTTTACGCCGCAAGCCAGGCAGGCGTCCATGATGGTCAGATCCTGATACGGCAGGGCGATATTCATGACGAGGTCGGGCTTGTAGCTGTTGATGAGGTCGCACAGCTGCTGGACGTCGTCGGCATCGACCTGCGCGGTGGTGATTTTGGTCTGGGTGGTGGGTGCCAGCTTGGCGGCCAGCGCGTCACACTTAGATTTGGTGCGGCTGGCGATGCACAGCTCTGTGAAGACATCGCTGACCTGACAGCACTTGGAGATGGCGACGCTTGCCACGCCACCGCAGCCGATAACAAGAACTTTGCTCATGATAGAACTCCTTTATGTTTGAATTTATAACAGATTCTTATTTTTCCAACGCCAGCAGCAACTCCCGCAATACCTTGCAGGCCGTGGCTGTGGAAACGCCGCTCTGGTCGAGCATGGGAGCCAGCTCGTTCACATCCGCACCAATGATGTTCGCTTTCGTCACGGTGCGGATGGCCCCAAGCAGCTGCAAAAAGC